>Ga0209060_10000230_pt1 | contig 128286 bp, 120 predicted proteins | sample Coa_R1_8_FD_187155 | JGI IMG/M metagenome (GOLD analysis project Ga0209060, IMG submission 187155) | Surface soil microbial communities from Centralia Pennsylvania, which are recovering from an underground coalmine fire - Coalmine... | ecosystem: Environmental > Terrestrial > Soil >... | reverse complement strand
AGCCAGAGATGGCTCAGGGTGGGCTCGATCCGATCGCCAGCCGCTCTGCCGCGGATGGCCGTCCGCGGCAGAGCATTCCTCTCGGAACGGATCGACGATAATTGGATTCGCTGTGACAAGGGTGGGCAAAAGCGCGCTGCGAGGTGGAGCCGCGTGGGCAAAATCATTGGCGCGCTGTGCCCACCATGCGATGCCAACAAATGATTTCGCCAACCCTACGATCTAAGGACATGCAGCATGCGGTACATCGATGCCTTCAATCATTTCTTCCCCAAGCGCTACTACGATGCGCTCCTGGAGACGCCGGCCGGCGCCAAGGATCTTGGCAAGCGCGTGCGCGGCATTCCGGCTTTGTCGGATCTCGATCTGCGGCTCTCCATCGTCGAATCGTTCGACGATTACACCCAGCTGCTGTCGCATGGCCTGCCGCCGATGGAGCGGCTGTGGGGGCCGGAGAAATCGCCCGAGATGGCGAAGATCGCCAATGATGGTCTCGGCGAAATCGCCGCCAAGCATCCAAAACATTTTGTCGGCTGGTCGGCGCTGCTGCCGATGAATGCGCCGGAAGCGGCCGCCGCCGAGGCCGAACGCGCGCTCAAGAACGGCGCCAACGCGGTGCAGATCGCCAGCAACGCCAACGGCGTGCCGCTCGATGCACCGCAGTTTCTGCCGATCTTCGAGGTCATCGCCAAGTCGGGCAAGCCGATCCTGCTGCATCCGTCGCGCACCCGCGACATGCCCGACTATCCGACCGAGAAAGTATCGAAATACGAAATCTGCAGCGTGCTCGGCTGGCCGTACGAGACCGGCGTCACGCTGGCGCGACTCGTCTTCTCCGGCATCATGGATCGCTTTTCGGAGCTGAAGGTGATCGCGCATCATCTCGGCGGCGTCATTCCTTATCTGGAAGGCCGCGTCGCGCATTCGTTCGATCAGCTCGGCGCCCGCACCTCGGATGAGGATTACGGCGCGCTGCTCAAATCGCTGAAGAAGCGGCCGTACGATTATTTCAAGGATTTCTACGGCGACACCGCCGTGGAGGGCGCGCGCGCCGCGACCGTCTGCGGCCTCGATTTCTTCGGCGCCGATCACGTGCTGTTCGCGTCCGACTGCCCGTTCGACAAGGAAAAAGGCCCGGGCTACATCCGCGACACCATCAAGGTGCTCAATTCGCTGGCGCTGTCCAATGCCGAGCGCGAGAAAATCTGCTGGCGCAATGCGGTGAAGCTGTTCGGGCTCGCGGCTTAGTCAACAGCAAAATCGCTCGCCGCAGGCGCGACGGCGCCAAGGAGTCGCGATTCTTCTGCGCACTGGCGCACGATAGTGTGTCAAACTGCCGCCGCACCCGCGGGCGGCCCTCTGATTGCCCCGGGAAGTCATAGCGACCAGGGGAAGGGCATGGCAATGGACATCAAGGTCGGGCGAAAGGCGATCGCGGAAGCAACGGAAAAGCTGAAGAATTGGGGACGCTGGGGCAAGGACGACCAGATCGGTACGCTCAACCACGTGCGGCCGGAAGACATCGTCAAGGCGGCGAGCCTGATCCGCACCGGCAAGGTGTTCGCGCTCGGCATTCCGCTCGACGGCAATGGGCCGCAGACCGGCCTGTTCGGCGGCCGCTTCAATCCGATCCACCAGATGCTGGCGACCGGCACCGACGCCATCGCCGGCCGGCAGGATTGGAACAAGATCCGCTACGCCGACGACACGCTGACCTTGTGCGTGCAGGGCGCCACCCATTGGGACGCGCTCGGCCACATCTTCTACGAGGACAAGACCTATAACGGCTACGATGCCAAGCTGGTCGACGCCAAAGGCTTGAGCGTGCTCGGCATCGAGCACTCCAAGAACAAGATGATCGGCCGCGGCGTGCTGCTCGACATCGCCCGCTTCCGCGGCGTGCCGTGGCTGGCCGACGGCGAAAGCATCGCCAACGACGAGCTCGACAAGTGCGCCAAGCAACAGAACGTCACGATCGGCCGCGGCGATTTCGTCATCATCCGCACCGGCCAGATGGAGCGCTGCCTGTCGGAAGGCAAATGGGGCGGCTATGCCGGCGGCGACGCGCCGGGCGTCAAGTTCGAGAACTGCTACTGGTGCCAGGAGAAGGAGATCGCGGCGATCTGCACCGACACCTGGGGCGTCGAAGTGCGGCCGAACGAGACCACCGAAGCCAACCAGCCGTGGCACTGGGTGGTGATCCCGGCCATGGGCCTGTGCATGGGGGAAATTTTTTATCTGAAGGAACTCGCTCAGGACTGCGACGACGACGGTGTCTACGAGTTCTTCTTCTGCGGTCCGCCGCTGATCATCACCGGCGCCACCGGCTCGCCGCTCAATCCGCAGGCGATCAAGTGATGTCGAAGGGTTCCGAGATCTCGCGCGAGCCACACACTTGTCGTCACCCCCGGGCTTGACCCGGGGGTCCATGCGGCGCTTCAACAAGCGCAAACTCAACATGGATTGCCGGGTCAAGCCCGGCAATGACGAGTGGAGGAAGACGTGGCCAAATATCTCAAGCGCGGACTAGATGCGAGCGCGATCAACGCCGCCGACGCCAAGGTGCGCGAGACCGTCGAGCAGATCCTCGCCGAGGTCGAGGCGCGCAAGGACGCCGCGGTACGCGAGCTGTCGCAAAAATTCGACAACTGGTCGCCGGCCTCGTTCAAGCTCACGCCCGCCGAAGTCGAGCGCGCCATAAGCCAAGTCAAAAAACGCGATCTCGACGACATCAAGTTCGCCCAGGCGCAGGTGCGCAATTTCGCGCAAAAGCAGCGCGACACCATGCGCGATCTCGAAGTCGAGACGCTGCCCGGCGTGGTGCTCGGCCATAAGCACATCCCGGTGAACTCGATCGGCTGCTACGTGCCGGGCGGCCGTTATCCGATGGTCGCCTCCGCGCACATGTCGATCGTCACCGCGCGCGTCGCCGGGGTGAAAAAGATTGTCGCCTGCGCGCCGCCGTTCAAAGGCGGCCCGCATCCGGCGATCGTGGCCGCCATGCATTTCGGCGGCGCCGACGAGATTTTCGTGCTGGGCGGCGTGCAGGCGGTCGCCGCCATGGCGCTCGGCACCGAGACGATTACAGCGGTCGATATGCTGGTCGGGCCCGGCAACGCCTATGTCGCCGAGGCCAAGCGCCAATTGTTCGGCCGCGTCGGTATCGATCTCCTGGCCGGGCCGACCGAGACATTGATCATCGCCGACGACACGATCGACGCCGAAATGTGCGCCACCGATCTGCTCGGCCAGGCCGAGCACGGCCCGACCTCGCCCGCGGTGCTGATCACCAATTCGGAGAGGCTGGCGCGCCAGACCATGGCGGAAGTCGAGCGGCTTCTGAAAATCCTGCCGAGCGCCGACTTGGCCGGCAAGGCTTGGGCGGATTACGGCGAGGTCATCGTCTGCGACGACGAGGCCGACATGGTGCGCGAAGCCGATCGCGTCGCCTCCGAGCACGTCCAGGTGATGACGCGCGATCCCGATTATTTCCTCGCCAACATGAAAAATTACGGTTCGCTGTTCTTGGGCCCGCGCACCAACGTTGCCTACGGCGACAAGGTGATCGGCACCAACCACACCCTGCCCACCAAAAAGGCGGCGCGCTACACCGGCGGCTTGTGGGTCGGCAAATTTCTCAAGACCTGCACCTATCAGAAGGTGCTCACCGATAAGGCGAGCGCCTCGATCGGCGAAGTCTGCTCGCGGCTGTGCGTGCTCGAAGGCTTTTTGGCCCACGCCGAGCAGGCCAACGTCCGCGTCCGCCGCTACGGCGGCCGCAACGTGCCGTACGCGCAAGCCGCGGAGTGACGCGACCCGGACATGTCGATCGATCTCGCCAAAACTCCGTCGTTCCGGCTCGACGGCAAGCGCGCGCTTGTGACCGGCGGCGGCCGCGGCATCGGCCTGGCCGCGGCTGCGGCGCTGGCCGAGGCAGGCGCGCATGTCACGCTCGCGGCGCGGACCAAGCGCGAGATCGACGAAGCCGCTGCCGCCATTCGCGCGCGCGGCCAACAAGCCGAGGCGCTGCCGCTCGACGTGACCGACGTCCATGCGGTGCGGAGCGCGATCGAGGCGGCCGCGCCGTTTCAGATCCTGGTCAACAACGCCGGCATGAACCGGCCGGCGCTGCTGCCGGACGTTACGCTCGAGGATTTCGACGCCATCTTTGCCCTCAATGTGCGCGCGGCGTTTTTCGTGGCGCAGGCGGTGGCACGGCGGCTGGTTGCGGCACAACTGCCAGGCTCGATCATCAATGTGTCGTCGCAGATGGGCCATGTCGGCGCCGCGCGACGCACCGTCTATTGCGCCTCCAAGCACGCGATGGAGGGATTCAGCAAGGCGATGGCGATCGAACTTGCGCCGCACAACATCCGCGTCAATACGCTTGGTCCGACGTTTCTGGAAACGCCGATGACCAAGCCGTTCTTCGAAAACAAAGCGTTTCGCGACGAGGTCTTGTCGAAAATCAAACTCGGCCGGCTCGGCCAGCTCGACGAGCTCACAGGCGCCATCGTATTTCTCGCCTCTGAGGCGTCCTCGCTGATGACCGGTTCGGCGCTGGTCCTTGACGGCGGCTGGACCGCGGAGTGAACAAGTGCAATTGCCTGTGCCGGGCCGTTGTGATTCAATTGCCAAAACGCCGTCAAAAAACGCCGTCTGGAGGCGACGCCGATGAGCATCACCGTCTGCCCGGTCACGCCAAATTTCGCCGCTGAAATCGGCGACGTCGACCTGTCGCGACCGATCGAGCCGTCCGATGTTTCGGCGATCAAGGACGCCTTCGCTCAATACGCCGTCCTCGTTTTTCCCGATCAGCATTTGTCGCAAGACCAGCATCTCGACTTCGCCCGGCATTTCGGTCCGCTGGAGACGACCATCGCGGTGTTTCGTAAAGATGCGAAGTTGCGCGTGCCGAAGGAGTTCGCCGACGTATCGAACCTCGATCCCGAGAACGAGGTGTGGGGCAAGGATTCACGGCAGCGGATGTTTCAGCTCGGCAACAGGCTGTGGCACACCGACAGTTCGTTCAAGCGGCTGCCGGCGCGCGCCTCGTTGCTCTATGCGCGTTCGATTCCGCCGATCGGCGGCCATACCGAATTCGCCGACGAACGCGCGGCCTACGATGCGCTGCCCGACGACATGAAACGCCGGCTCGCAGGGCTCGTGGCCGAGCATTCGATTTTCAATTCGCGCGCGCGGCTCGGTTTCTCGAGCTTCAGCGACGAAGAACGCCTGGGACTGCCGCCGGTACCGCAGGTTTTGGTGCGCACGATAGCGGAATCCGGCCGCAAGTCGCTCTACCTTGCCTCCCACGCCGGACGGATTTTCGGCATGCCGGATGCCGAGGGCCGCGTGCTCATCGACCAGCTCGTCGCGCACGCCACGCAACGGCAATTCGTCTACACCCATCGCTGGCGCGTGCATGACCTCGTGATCTGGGACGATCGCTGCACCATGCACCGCGGCACCGAGTTCGACGATCTGCGCTGGAAGCGCGACATGCAGCGCGCCACCGTGTGCGACGTTGCGAACACCTGCGAGCAGGAAGGAATCTCCGTAGCGGCAGCGTAGCGAGCAGTGCGATCCTACGCCGAGATCGGATAGAGGGCCTTCTCACCGGAGAGCACGCGCGCCACGTCGCTGGCGCACTTGGTCTGCAATTCCTCGAGCGCTTCCACCGAATAGAACGCGGTGTGCGGGGTGAGGATCACGTTGTCGCGGCCGAGCAGCGGCGAGTCCTTTGCCAGCGGCTCGGTCGCCACGACGTCGAGCGCTGCGCCGCCGAGATGGCCGGAATCGAGCGCGGCGGTCAAGGCCGGCTCGTCGACCAGCGGGCCGCGCGCGGTGTTGATCAGATAGGCGCCCTTTTTCATCTTGGCGAACGCCGTGTCGTTCATCAGCCCGCGCGTCGCAGGCAACAGCGGCGCGTGCACCGAGACGAAGTCGGAGCGAGCCAAGAGTTCGTCGAAGCTTACGCCTTCGACGCCGGCCGCATCGAGCACGTTTTTCGCAACATACGGATCGTGCGTCAGAACTTTCAGGCCGAACGATTTCGCCTTCGGCGCCAGTGCGCGCGGGATATTGCCGAAGCCGACCAGCCCGAGCACCTGGCCTTCGAGACGCCGCAGCGGCACCAGCGGCGGCACTTCCCAGCGGCCGGATTGCACAAGCTTATTGGCCTGCGTCACCTTGCGGGCGAGCGCGAGCAACAGCGCCATGGCATGGTCGGAGACCTCGCGCAGGCAATAATCCGGCACGTAATTCACCGCGATGCCGCATTCCTTGGCGGCCGGCAGATCGATGTTGTCGACGCCAAGCCCGAAGCGGCCGATCGCTTTGCACCTCGTCAGCTGGCGCAAGAGGTCGGCGGACAGCTTGGCGTAGGTGACGAGGATCGCGTCGGCGTCGCGCGCCACCGCCACAATGTCGTCGGCAGACGGGCTCCTGGCCATGCGGTATTCCGGATCAAGACGCGCCAGCGCTTTCTTGGCCGGATCCAACGACGGGAACGGGCTGTCGGTGATGGCGATCGTTATGCGCGACATCGATGCAAAACTCCGACTTCAGTTCGGCACTGACGACTCACAAAACAAACACCTGCGGATTGACGCAGTTCGGTAATTTGTGGCCGCCGAGAAGCGCGAGGATGTTGTCGACAACGATCGTGACCATCGCCTCGCGCACTTCCGGCGTGGCGCTGCCAAGATGCGGCGTGAGCACGACGTTGCTCATCTGACGCAGCGCCTTGTCGACCTTGGGCTCGTATTCGAAAACATCGAGCCCGGCGCCGGCGATCTGCTTTGCCTTGAGCGCGCGCACCAGGGCGGCCTCGTCGACGATGGCGCCGCGCGCTGTGTTGATCAGGAATGCGCTTGTCTTCATCAACCGCAGCTCGCGTGTGCCGATCTGATGGCGGGTCTCGGCATTGAGCGGCGAATGGATCGAGACGAAATCGGATTCGCGGAGCAAGTGCTCGAGTGGAACGAAAGTCAGTCCGGCTTCGCGCTCCTCGTGCGCGGGCTTGCGCCGCGGCGTCCAGTACAGAACGCGCATGGAAAAGCCGTGGGCGCGCCGCGCCACCGCCTTGCCGATCAGCCCGCCACCGCCGATCAGGCCGAGCGTCTTGCCCCAGACGTAGCTGCCCATCAGATAGGCCGATTGGCTCCCCGGAAATTTTCCGGCGCGCGCCAGACGATCGCCTTCGACCATGCGCCGGGCCACCGCGATGATCAGGCCGAAGGTGAGGTCCGCCGTCGCCTCGGTGGTGATCGGCGCCGTGACGGTGACTGGAATGCGCCGCTCGGTCGCCGCGCTGACGTCGATGTTGGACGGCGTGATCGATTGCGCCGCGATCAGGCGCAAGTTCGGATTCGCGGCGACCACGTCGCGGTCGATCTTGTCGTGCAGCAGGCAAAACAGAATGTCGGCCTTGCGCACCTGGGCGATCAGCGTGCGCTTCGGGATAATGCGGCTCGAATCGGCGAACATGGTCACGCGCGCCACCGCGCGCAGCCGCTTGAGCGCCTGTTCGGAAACCGGCTGCGTCACGAAGATACGCGGGCGGGCCGATTGTTTGGCTTGTTTGGCCATCAGGCGTGCCACCGCACCACGCCGGCGACGCCGTCAACCGCAACCTGGGCGCCGTCGGGAATATGCTGGGTCGCGTCGAGCACGCCGAGCACCATCGGGATGCCGCGCTCGCGGGCGAGCGAGGCGAGATGCGAGGTCGAGCCGCCGAGTTCGGCAACCACGCCGCCGACGCGCGGCAGGATGTGCGACAGCGCAGGCCCGGCCACACGGGTGACTAAAATGTCGCCGGGCGCGACACGCGACAGCTCGCATTCGCAGTTCACCACCACGGCGCGGCCCGAGCCCCAGCCAATGCCGACCGGATGGCCGTTGAGCCCAGGATGCTTCAGCCAGATTTCGTCCGGCACTTCGGCCGGCTGGATGCGCAGCGGCCGCGCTTGCAACAGCGTGAAGCCGGCCTCGTCAAGCGCCCATTCGATCTCGATCGGCAGGCCGAGCACGGCTTCGGCCTTGCGCAACAGTCGGCCGAGCGCCGTGGCTTGGCCGGCGGACAGGCACGGCGCGCTGGCAAGTTCGCTTGGCACAGCTTGCGCAGTCGTGCCGATGCCGTGCACGCAGCTTTCGCGATGGTGTTTGCGGCCGGCGCTGTTGCTGCGGACAAAACCCTGGCGCGACAGCACGATGCGGTCGGGCACCACTTCGCCCTGCGCGATGGTCGAGCCGAGGCCCCAGGTGGCCGAAAGCAGCATCTGGCCCTCTGCGGTTTCGCTCAAGCCGCCGCCCGACGCCTGCGCGGCGATGAGCGGCTGCAACAGAACCGCCATCGCCGTCGTCGACGGATCGAGGTCGTGCTGCGCCATCTGTCGCCGCGCGTTGGTGGTCCACAACGCCGCCCAGCAGGCGCGCAGCGCGGTGAAAAATTCGTCCTCGCCGCTCAGTCCGAGAAAACTTTCGAACTGGCCGGCGAAGCTCGAATCGGCGCGGTCCTCGACCAACGAAGAGGAGCGCACCACCGCCGGCTTCGGCATGTGCGACCACGCGCGGAGAATCTCGGCGCGCAGATCGGGCGCGACTTCGCCCTGATAAAGCGCGAGCCGGATTTCGACCGACAGCCGGCGTTGCGTTGTTTGATCGGCTTGCGCGTAGGCCTGCACCGCATCGGCAATGCCGAGATGGCACACCTGGCGATGATAAGCCTCAGCGGTGATGCAGACGCCGCCGGGCGTCGGCAAGCCCGCATGTGCAAGCCGCGCCAGGTTCGCCGCCTTCGGCCCGACGCGCTCGGCATCGGCCGCGGCCGCATCGCTCAACGCAACAATGAAACAGGACATGCGACGAACCATTTCAGTCGTCATGCCCAGGCTTGGACCCGGGCATCCATGTGGCATCTCCGCTTGCTGAAGGGCCGCATGGATTGCCGGGTCAAGCCCGGCAATGACGAGGTTATTTCACGTGATCGCCGTAGCCGGGCAGCGGATCGACCACGGTGATCTGCTTGACCGGGAAGTTCGAGACGATCTCGATGTCCTTCTTGTGCACGATCAGCATTTCCTCGATGCGCACGCCGTAGCGGAATTTCTTGCCGTGTTGGGTCTCGAGCGCGAACGTCATGCCTTCCTGGATCGCGATCGGATGGTCGAGCGACCAGATGCGCGAGATCACCGGCGGATCGTATTGCGCCAGCCCGAGGCCGTGGCCCCACAGATTGGCGGCGGCCTGGTCTTCGTCCTCGTAGCCCCAGGTCTTCATCGCCGACGGCCACTTCATGGCGATGTCGCGCGTGGTGGCGCCGACCTTCACCGCGCCGATCGAATCGTAGAGCCACTTGAGCGCGGTGTCGTAGGTCTCTTTCTGCTCGCGGGTCGGCTCCTTGCCGACGCAGTAGGTGCGGTAATAGCAGGACTTGTAGCCGTTCCAGGTCAGCGCCGCCAAATCCATGAACACGATGTCGCCGGGCTGGATGATGCGGTCGGAAAAGTTGCGCCAGTTCGGCCAAGTGTTCGGTCCCGACGACACGATGACGTCCTCGACGTCCTCCATGCCGGGGATGTTGTAGAGATACTGCATCAGATGCGCGGTGACCTGATTTTCGGTGATGCCGGGACGCAGAAATTTCATGCACTCCCAGTGCGTGGCGTCGCCGATGGCGCCGACGATGCGGAAGCATTCCTGCTCGTCCTCGTTCTTGACGGCGCGCGCTTCCATCATCGGCGTCATGCCGTCGGCCCAATTGATCTTCTCCTCCTTGAAGATGTTGAGCATGTTAATGTCGATGAAGTCGCAGCCGAGTTTTTGGCCGGCGACGCCGTTCTCCTTCATCGCCTGCTTCACCGCCTTGGTGAACTTCTTGACCTGCTGGGTGGCGGCGGGGCCGGCGGCGCCTTTGATCCAGGCGAACGAGTGGCGAACGTTCTTCTTCGGAATCCACGGCGAGTGCCGCTCGATCTGAAAGCCGAGGTCGCCCTGCTCGAACAGGATCGGCCGGCCGTCGCCGCACAGCATGGCGTAGCGCAGGCCGGGCTTGAGCCGGTTCCAGCCAGGCGTGAGAGTGCCGGTGATGTAACGCACGTTCTCGTCGTACATGCACAGCAGCGCGCCGAGCTTGTGCTTCTTCATCATGGCCCGCGCCCGCTCGATGCGGTACTCGCGCAGCCGCTCCCAGTTGACGCGCTGCTGCCAGTCCAGGCCGACGGTGCCGAAATTGGCGGTGCCCATGAAACGCCTCCCACTCCCCGTTATCCCGGCCCACCTCTGTCCGAAAATTCGCAGGCATGCAAGGTAACTGATGCCGCGTCGTGCGCCGTCCGGGTGCTCCATTTGCACGCAGCGGACGACACTTTAGAATTGCCGCCGCAGGGGAGGGCACCATGACTATCATCACGCGCCGCAATTTCGCCCGCGCCGGCTCGGCCGGCCTTGCCGGTGCGCTGGCGACGCCGGCTTTGGCGCAAAGCGGCAAGCAGCGCTGGCGCATGGTGACGTCGTGGCCGAAGCGGCTGCCCGGTCCCGGCATGTCGGCCGAGCGCGTCGCCGAGCGCATCGGTAAGCTCTCGGGCGGCCGGCTTGAGGTCGCGGTCTCGGCGGCGGGCGAAATCGTGCCGGCCTTCGAGGTGCTCGATGCGGTTGGCTCCGGCGTCGCCGAGATGGGCCACACCGCCGCGTTCTACTGGCAGGGCAAGGAGCCGGCCGCCGCCTTCTTCACCACGGTGCCGTTCGGGCTGACGCCGAACGAGCACGTCGCCTGGATCGACGCCGGCGGCGGCCAAGCGCTGTGGGACGAGATCTACGCGCCGTTCGGCGTCAAGCCGTTCATGGGCGGCAATACCGGCGTGTGCATGGGTGGCTGGTTTCGCCGCGACCTGCAAGACCTCGCCGACCTGCGTGGATTGAAAATCCGCTCACTCGGGCTCGGCGGCGAAATCTATCGCCGGCTCGGCGCCATTCCACAGACTACCGCGCCCGGCGAAATTCTGGTGGCGCTGCAATCGGGCGTGCTCGACGCCGCCGAGTTCGTCGGCCCCGGCTCCGACATCGCGCTCGGCCTGTTTCGCTTCGCGCCGCTTTATTACGGTCCGGGCTTCAACAAACCGAACGGCACCGGCGAATGCATCGTCTCGCTCAAGGCTTGGCAAAGCCTCGACGCCGGGTTGCAGGCCGTCGTCGCGCATGCCTGCGCGGCCGAAGCCGCATTCGCGCTCGCCGAGATGGAGCGGCTCAACATCGAGGCGCTCGCGGCGCTGACCACGCGCGACAAGGTGCAGCTGCATACCTTTCCGGCAGACCTCGTCGCCGCGGCGCGCAAAGAAGCGACCGGCGTGCTCGCCGATCTCGCCGCCAAGAGCGCCGGCGCCCGCAAGGTGCACGACGCCTACGTCGCCTTCCGCGACAAGATCGCGCCGTGGTCGCGCATCTCGCTGCAGGCGGTGCTGGAAAGCCGGCAGGGCTAGGCGCTCAGCAAGTGACCAGGTCGCTGTGGGCAAAACCTTTTGAGTAGTCGAGCACCGAGATCACCGTCGGCGTGACGCGGAAGATGGCGACTTCGTCGGGTTTCGGCATCGGCCCCGGCACCGAGACCTGCGGCGGATATTTCTTTTCCAGCATGGCCAAAACCTTGGCCGCCTCTTGCGGATCGGTCACGCGCTTGGCGTGCGCCGCCATCGACAGGCCGGTGATCTGCATGACCTGCGGCGTGTCGTGATCGATGGTCAGCGAAACCCGATCCTCGTGCGCCAGATTGGCGGCCTTCTGGCTGTCGATACCGCAGAGGAAATAAAGCGTCAGGCCATCATTGGCGTAGCCCACCGTGGTCGCCTGCGGCCAGCCGTCCGGCCGCAGCGTCGCAAGCGACATGATCCGGTGCTGATCCAATAGCGCTAGGATCTGCTGTCTGATCTTGTCCTCCATGTCTCGCCTCCAAATGCCTCGCCCCGAAGCTTGCGGCACCCTGGCGCAATCTAGGGCGCTCGCATGTTCGGCCATTGATCAAGATCAATCGTGGAACTCGGCGGGCCCCGAGACGTTCGCGGTCGCTCGACTTGCGGGTTGCCGGGTACGCAAGTTAGGGTTCACGGTCAGGGGGAGTTTCAGGTGCCAGGCGAATCTCGCGCTACAAGGCTGTTCATCTCGTATTCCAGGGCCGATCTGGCGTTTGCCGACAAGCTTGATGGCGCGCTGAAAACGTTTGGATTTGAGACGCTGATCGATCGCCGGGATATTCAGAAATTCGAAGATTGGTGGGCGCGGATTCAATCGCTGATCGTCCAATCGGACACCGTGATTTTTGTCTTAACGCCCGACTCGCTGAAAAATACATCGGTGTGCCAACAGGAAATCACCTTTGCGCAGTCGCTCAACAAGCGCCTCGCACCAATTATCTTCCACGACATAGACGACGCAGCGGTGCCTCCAGCACTTCGACGTCTGAACTGGATCGATTTTCGCGATCAGTCGCAGTTCGACGCTCGGGTGCGCGATCTTGTCGATGCCCTTGAAACCGATATCGAGTGGATACGGCGGCACACCGGATTTGGCGAATTTGCGCGGCGTTGGGATGCGGCCGGGCGTCCCGGTCCCGGCGGCCTGATGCTGCGTCCTCCGCTTCTGACTGAAGCTGAGGCATGGCTGCAATTGCGGCCGCGCGGCGCGCCCGAACCGACGGAACTGTTGAAAGAGTTCCTTCGCGCGAGCCGCGACACATTCGACGAAGAGGAGGCCGAAATATCAGCAAGGCAAATAAATCTGCTTACCGAAGTAGCCAATTCCGAACTGTTGCGCGGCAATCTCGACGCCGCGTTGAAACTCTGCGCCCATGCTGCGCGCCGCGAAATGGAGCTGCCGCGGCGGAAGACCAAGTCTTCTCGTGCAAAGGCGCGGCTGATGGCTGCGCTCTCCCAGGTGCGCTGGAGACAATGCTTGGGCGGGCACGAACTCTCGGTAAACTTTGCAGCGTTCAGCCCGGATGGTGCGCGCGTCGTAACGGCCGGTGGAACCATTACGGCGGAGGGGAGCACCAGCGCGTCAGGGATCACCGACGATACGGCCCGTGTTTGGGACGCTCGGACCGGAATGCAGATCATGGTGCTGCGGGGCCATGAACATCAGGTGACCTCCGCCGTGTTCAACCCGGCCGGCACCACCATACTGACCGCGTCAACCGACGGCACAGCGCGCATATGGGACGCCACGACTGGCACGCAGATTGCCGTCCTTCAACATCCACCAGCGCACGGCGTGAACTGTGCCACGTTCAGTCCCGATGGAAGGCGCGTCGTAACGGCGGCGGACGAAGGCACGGCGCATCTGTGGGATGTAGACAGCGCCAAGGAAATCGCCGTTTTGCGCGGGCATGATTTTCCGGTGTTTTACGCCGGCTTCAGCCCGGACGGGCGACGCGTAGTGACAGCCTCCATGGACGATACTGCCCGCGTTTGGGATGTGGAGAGCGGGCAGCAAATCTTGCGCTTGCAGCATGAAGATTTGAGCTACGTCCATGCCGCCGCGTTCAGCGCGGATGGAGCGCGCATCGTTACCGGTTCCGGAAACAATCTGGCGTCGATTTGGGACGCCGCGACGGGAGACAAAATCGCCGATCTTGCTGGACATGACGATACGGTCTACTCGGTGGAATACAGTCCCGACGGCAGGTACATTCTCACCGCATCTGGCGACAAAACCGCAAGGCTTTGGGACGCCGCAACCGCCAAACAGATTGATGTTCTGCTCGGACACCAGGATTACGTACAACGCGCCAGTTTCAGTCCGGATGGCGCATCCATCGTCACCGCATCCGACGACACCACGGCTCGCATTTGGGATGTGCGTCGAGCCCTCATGGAAGTCGCAGTCTTCCGGGGCCACACCAAACTCGTGTCCCGCGCCGTCTACAGCCCTGACGGTTCGCGCATGGTCTCAGCTTCGGACGATCATACGGCGCGAATCTGGGACGTAAAAACAGCAGCGCAGATTGCGGTCCTGCGCGGGCACCAAGATCAGGTGCGATCGGCTTTCTTTGATTCCACCGGCTCGCGGATCATCACCGCGTCCGAAGACTGGACTGCTTGCTTATGGGACGCCTCGACGGCGAAACAGCTCTTTGTGTTAAGAGGCCACAGGGGCCGCGTGACTTGCGCTGCGTTCAGTCCGCGCGGGAATCGCGCAGTGACGTCATCGGATGATGGCACAGCCCGCGTTTGGAATACCGCGACCGGTGCCGAAATCAGGGCGCTGCAGACGTCCACCTGGTGTCCTGTGCAATCCGCGGCATTCAGTCCCGACGGTTCCCGTATCATCACCGGAACGGGTGGAACAAACGATCCCGGAAATAACTATGCGCGGATCTGGGATGCCGTCACCGGTGAACAGCTTGCGGTTTTGCCTGGCCATTCGACTGCAGTGTCTTGTGCGTCCTTCAGCCCCGACGGGCGTCTTATTGTCACGAAATCGGACAGAGTTCGGGTCTGGGATGCCGCAAGTTATGTCGAATTGCTGGCGATGCCGCATGCACGTTTCGCCTGCTTCAGTCCGGACGGCTCTCAAATCCTGACCATCGGCACCAATATAGCGCGCTTTTGGGACGCCGAGACCGGGATAGAAATTGGCACTTTGGAGACGCCGGCGCCGGACGAACACTTGTACGCGGCGTTCAGTCCAGATGGAAAATTTCTTCTGATCACGCATCTCGACAGTACCGTGCGGATCTGGCGGAACCCGGTCCGCTCGCCCACGGTCGAGGCACTTGTGGGCGGCGTCTGCTCTTCTACACTCCGCGGCTTCAGTAAATTCGATCGGGATACGATGCGGCTGGCCGGCTATTCCGATGCGACTCCGGAAATCGATGTTTGCGCCGACCTGAACGACGCGACCCATAACGGACGCCGGGGGACAGTCGCGCTCACGCTCGAGCGCGGCGCCGATCCCGATAGCGTCGATCGCATCAGGGCTACGGCGCTGCATGTCGCGTCGCACTCGGGGCATGCGGCGGTCGTGGGCGAAGCGGCGCAGGCATCGGGCGCCACGCCGAGCGGATCGGGCACAACAGCGTCTGCCAGGCGGCAGCCATCGGCGGCGGCTGAGCCGAAGCAGGGATTATACCCGAACGAAATCGACGCAAGAAAAGGAGCGCTGACAGTCGCGCTGCTCTTCGACGGCGATAATTCCGAGGCTAGTCTTGAGATCGTGGACGCGATCATGGCGACAGCCGAGTTGCTGCGTCAGGATGCAGATGCTGCGACTGCCGCGATTCGCAAGACATTCCCATATGAACATCTGGAGGCGATTGAAATATTGTTGCGGCGAGCTGCCCACAGCGACAGCGAATGTCTTGCGCTTTGCGGCGGCTATGCCGGACAAGTCGCCTGCAAAAATCTTGGAGCGACATGGACCGAACGGGATGGCGCAGCCGGGGTTGAGTTCGCGGACCGCGGACGATTTGTGGCTCTTCTCGAACTATGCACCAGCCGCCAATACGCGGCTTTGAAAGCCGAGTTGGCAGGCGGCGCTAGTGCGTCGCCGCCGCGTGAAGCGCGCCCCAAGCCTCAGACGCGAACGGCCACCTCACAACCGCTCCGATCGATGCAACGGCCAACGCCCACCAAGTCGGAACCCGGGCCCGTTTGGTGGGTCTTGCATTACATTATCGAATTTCCATTTCTTCTCTTCAAAATTTTTCTAGGCGGCTTCATCGGCGGGTCGATCGGCGCCATGCCCGTCTTCATTCTCCACCAAGCAATCTACGGAAATGATCGTGGCCCAGCTCCGGTCTTTGGGATTGCCGCGTTGATTCTCGGGATAGCGGGGCTCGTCATCGGAGTTTATCTCGGCGCCAAGTCCGGCTTCGCCAAGTACAAGCAGGGCATCGATCCGTTGGACTGATAGAGAAAAGCCTCGACATCCCTAGGACGTTGCCGGCGTGGCTTGCCATTCTCATGGGGCGGCATGATCGACGAAGTCGACCACGTCCCCATAGGCGACCCACCACTCCGAGATTTTTTGTCCAGTGTCGCTGATGGAGATCCAATCTTCGACGATTTGATACGGCCTTGCCGGATCGAAGCCTTCTGGCAAACCCTCGGGCAGCATCCATTTCTCCTGAAACACGACCCATTCTCCGACCCTGTACATCGGCCAATAGACGAGAAAATCGGTCTGTCCCGGATCGGGCAGGGAGGTAATCAGGCACGATTTGGATTCACCGTCGATGATGCGCGTAAGGCCGTCGCGCCATTGCCGCTCGTAATCACGTCTTGTCCATTCGGTGCCGGGATCGACCGAAGCGACAAAGGATTCGATGGAATCGTTGAGCACAAGCTCTCCCGGGGCGAACCACGATTCCCAGGACCCTTGCTCGACGAACTGGATCGAAAATGGCATTCGTTGCTCGATTCGCTTATAAAATCGATCCGGAGCCTTTTTTCATTGACCAAAGATCCGCTTGATGTCGCCCAAAACGTCCTTCGCCACCTCCCGCACGTCTTTGTCTGGATCGTCGATCAGCCGCATCACCACGGAAAGGACGACGGCAGGGTCCAGCTCCCTGCGAACCGCGGCAAGAATTTGCAGCGCGGCGAGGGCGCCCCAACGCACCACGGCGACGGGCGAGGCGAGCGCTTCAATCGCGTTCGTCTGCACCCAAGCGACGTCGTCGTAATACGCGGCATTGAGAAACGCGGCGTAGATGCGATCGGGATCGCCGCTTTTGAATTCGGCTTCCAGTTTGACGCGCGGGAGCTCCTCGGGGTGGAAATATTCGGGTTTCTCAAACGTCATCTCCGCCGGGTCTTCGGCGGTCTCAGTGGGCATCCGTTCATAACAATCGACGATGTCCGCAAAACTGACCCGCCATTCGGAGACCTTTTCCTTGATCGTTCTCGTCCTGACGATCCGGTAGGGCTTTGCCGGGTAAACCCGCGCGGCAACTTGTCGGCACGTCGCACATGCGGTTGAAATACCACCTGGTCTTCAATGCGATACATCGGCCAGTACAACAGCGAATCGGCAAGATGTGTATCCGGATACGGCGACGGGGACGGCAAAGCCGTGATCAGGCATGAGCTATCCTTGCCGTCCATGATCCGCTTGAGCCCGTCACGCCATTGCTGCTCGTAATGGATTCTTCTCCAGTCGCTTGCCGGGTCCACGGCGGCAGTGAAGGTTTCAATCACGTCGTTGAAAATCAGTTCTCCGGGAAGCAAAAGCGCTCCGTCACCTCGCCACATCTGATCGGTAAATCGAATCGAAAACGTCATTGTGGCTCTCGCTTGCGCCTTCCACCGCGCATCATGCTATAGAGCGTCGGCCGCAGCATCGATAGTCCCGGCGGCAGCCGGCCGAGCGATCGACAAAGCTTGGTTCCACCAGGTTCTTTCAGATGGCCAAATCAGACGCCATGCACCTCGTGTACTGGTCATTGATTTTCCGCGTCGGCAATCGCGACAAGGCCATGAAGGAGCTGCGGCGCGCCGAAAGTTTGCTCGGGCAGAGTTTGCAGGTGGCGAGTTTCGAGCCGTACTGGAAAACCGAGGGCCAGTGGCGGTGTGAGGCGACCGCGCAAATTCAGGCGGCGTCCGTCGCCGAGCTGGTCACAAACGCACTGCTGCTGGCCGACCGGCTGGCCGGTTGGTGGCATGTGCGTGGCCCGTCCCTCGACGAAGCTGGCAAGCTTTGCAGTTTTCATGGCGCTTTTCAGGACAACGAAGGTAAAGATGCAAGACTGTCGAGCCTTGTATGGGCCCATTTCGAGGTAGGCGACGAACCGCGTGAACCACCGGGCCGTGAATCACAGCCCGGCCAAGCCTAGCCGCGCAAGCCCTTGCGCCGGTGCGGCGCCGCCTCGGCAGCGGTTGCGAGCAAACGGCGCAAAGCCTCGGCGTCGAAATCGTGCACGTCCACTTCCGACCGGAACCGCTCCACCTCGATCTCGCCATTTGCCAGCACATCGATCTCCCAGCGCTCACCTGGCACCGCGACCTCGATCATGACCGCGCCTTCGACCATGACCCTGCGCATCAGCATCTCGTCCGCCGAAAAGTAGATGCCGGCCTCGCGCAGCAGCCGCATCACGTTCAATTCGCTCAATTGGCGGTCCAACGTCGCCTTCGGCAACGGTCGATCCCACCACTGCACCACCAGTTCGGTGAAGGCCGAGCCATCCAAAATGGCGCCGGTCGATCTGAACACCTCGTATTCCACGGTTCCGTCGGAGTGGAATTCGATTTCCCAGAACGACGTTGACAGCCGAACCTCGACCAGCACGCTCTCCTCGCGCAGCGATCCGACGCGATGAAATATTCGGGCTTCGTCGAGTTGTCGCCGCAGCTCGAAAAGCCCGGCCGGGAGGTCATTGTCCATTTCAAATACAAAGCTGCATAGAGCCGGCGCGGGAATTTGCCCGCGGTTCGCACAGCCATTGTCCGACAATGCGGGCGGGGTCAATGACCGCCCTAAGTAGAATCCCTGAGTTGATCGCGAATGCCGCAGCCGCGGTCTGTCGCGGCAATGGCTTCAATGGTGTTTCTTTACAAGTGCCCGAACACCGGGCTCAACGTGCAGGGCTTTATTGCCGACGCACCTGCCAAGGCGGGCGGCTGTCAGCCGGTCACCTGCCTCGCCTGCACGCGCATCCACCTGGTCGACCCCAAGACCGCCAAGGTGGCTCGCGCCGACGATTAGGGTTGAGGGCTTTTCGTGCGGCAATCGACCCCGGTTGCGGGGTGACGCGGTCTGGGCGATCATGACCGCTTGCGTGCGGTGATGCGTTGCGCGCGGAGCGGAATCTTCATGGCCGGCTATATTCAGGGCCGCAACGTCAGCCTGACTTTTCGGCCGCCGAACCGCGCGCCGGTGCGGGCGCTCGGCGGCTTCGACATCGACGTCGAGGAGGGCGAATTCCTGTCGATCGTCGGGCCGTCGGGGTGCGGCAAGAGCACGTTCCTCAACGTGCTGCTCGGCCTCACCAAGCCGGATTCCGGCGAAGTGTTGATGCACGGCAGGCCGATCGGCGGGCCGGGCAGCGACCGCGCCATGGTGTTTCAGGAATTCGGACTGCTGCCCTGGCGCACCGTGGCGCACAACATCGAGCTCGGCCTCGAGCTGAAGAAGGTGGCGGCGGAAAAGCGCCGCGCCGTGGCCGAGCGGCTCATCACGCTGGTCGGACTCACCGGGTTCGATCAGCATTATCCGCACGAATTGTCCGGCGGCATGAAGCAGCGCGTCGGCCTCGCCCGCGCGCTCGCTACCGATCCCGAGGTATTGCTGATGGACGAGCCGTTCGCGGCGCTCGATGCGCAGACCCGCGACCTGATGCAGGCCGAGCTCCTGCGCATCTGGCGCGAGGCGCGCAAGACCGTGCTGTTCGTCACCCATCAGATCGACGAGGCGATCTATCTGTCCGACCGCGTCATGGTGATGAGCAAGCGCCCAGGCCGCGCCAAGAAGATCTTCGCCATCAAGCTGCCGCGGCCGCGCGAATACGAGATGCGGGTGACGCCGGAATTCAACGATTTGAAGCTCGAGATCTGGAATACGCTCAAGGACGAGATCGTGGTGTAGGGCGGACCGGCTGATGCACAGCGCCAATTCACTTTCCACGTCATCATCCGCGAAAGCGGATGATCCAGTAATCACCGACGGTGCGGTGTTTACTGGATGGTCCGCTTTCGCGGACCATGACAAGCCAGGAATGTCCGCATGTCGATGAGCGAAACAGCAATCATCCGCCCGACCTTCGCCGCGCGCTACCGCAAGGTCTTGCTCGGCGGCTTGGCCGTGGTGCTGTTCTTCGCCGCCTGGCAGGCAGTGTTTCTGGTCGTGCCGTTCGATCCGTTGTTCATTTCCAAGCCGGACCTGATCGCCGCCGGGCTTGTCGATCTCATCGACAGCGGCGATCTGTTTCACGATCTCGCGGTCTCGGCGGTGCCGTTCTTTCTCGGGCTCGGCGCCGCCGTCCTTATCGGCGTGCCGCTCGGTATCGTCATGGGCTGGCGGCAGCGCGTCGGCTATGCGCTCGATCCGCTGATGACGGTGTTTTACGCAAGCCCGCTGGTGGCGCTGTCGCCGCTGCTGGTGATCTTCTTCGGCGTCGGCGTCGCCGGCAAAGCCATCATCGTGTTCGTGCTGTCGGTGTTTCCGTTCATCTTCAACGCCTATGCGGGCGTGCACGCCGTCGACCGGCTCTTGATCAACGTGGTGCGTTCGCTCGGCGGCGGCGAATGGGACCTTTACCGCAAGGTGATCTTCCCGAGCGTGCTGCCCTACATCGTCGCCGGCGCCCGTATTGCGGTCGGCCGGGCACTGATCGGGGTTTTGGTCGGCGAGTTCTTTGCCGCCTCCGAGGGCATCGGCTACGCCATCTCGCGGTTCGGCGACATTTTCTCGATCGACCGCATGTTCGCCTGCATCCTGGTGGTGATGGTGATCGCGGTTGTGCTGACCGAAGGTATCCGCTGGGCCGAGCGTGCCGCGTTTCCGTGGCGCGTCGGGCAATGAAGTTTTGGGACAAACGCGATGGCCGACACGCAAACCCTTGACGCTCGCGTCGCCGCGCTTGGCGGTGCCGACGATGCGCCGCGGCGCAGCCTGTGGCGGCGCGTCGAGCCGAGCGCCTGGGCCACCATGAGCTTCGTCGTGCTGCTCCTGGTCTGGCAGATCGTGCCGTATTTCGTGCCGCTCAAGGCCGGCACGCGGCTGTTCTTCACAGTGCCGAGCCAGATCGCCGGCACGCTGTGGCAGATGATCGTGTCCGGCTCGCTGTGGGCGCCGCTCGGGGTGAGCGCCACGGCGTTCGCCATCGGGCTGCTCATCGCCATCGTGGTCGGCCTGCCGCTCGGCATCCTGGTCGGCCGCTCCAGCGTGCTCAACGCCATGTTCGATCCGTTCATCACCGCGTTCAACGCCACGCCGCGGCTGGTTTTCCTGCCGCTGTTGATGCTGTGGTTCGGCATCGGGCTGTGGTCGAAGGTGGCGATCGTGTTTCTCGGCGCGCTGTTTCCGCTGCTCATCAACACCTATGAGGGCGTGCGCAACGCCGACAAGCTTCTGATCAACGTGGTGCGCTCGTTCGGCGCCAACGAATGGGACATCGCGCGGCTGGTCGTGGTGCCGAACGCGCTGCCGTTCATCGTCGTCGGCCTGCGGCTCGCCATCGGCCGCGCCGTGCTCGGCGTCGTAGTGTCGGAGTTCTTCGGCTCGCAGGAAGGGCTCGGCGTGGTGATGGTGCGCGCCGCGAGCGGCTTTCAGGTCGACGTCGTGTTCGCCGGCCTGATCGTGTTCGCGTTTCTGTCGCTAGTGATGACCGGACTGGTCAAGCTCCTCGAGGAGCGCATGAGCCGCTGGCGGCCCGAGCACATCAACGCGCAGTAGGTTTTATCCTTCCCCGCGTAGCGTAGCGGGCGGGGAAGCAGGACCACGCTGCGCAGCAGCGTGGTGGAAGGGGCACGGGACTCAAAGAAAGTTTTTTCAGCTCAGGAGGAAGCGTCGAGTTCGGCACCCCCTCCACCGCGCTTCGCGCGGTTCCCCTCCCCCGCTGGCGCGGGGGAGGATGATTAAGTCACTGCGACTTGACCGGTGCGGGAATCTTGGCCGGCTCGTAGTTCATTTCCTTCAAGGTCGTCTCCAGCAGATTGCGCGCCAGGAACGATTCCGGATCGGGCAGCGGCTTGTCGGCCGGCCATTGCCGCGCCGCGATCATGGTCTGGCGTCGCGATTCCAGAATTTCGTGGAATAGATCCTTCGGCACCTCGGCGCCATAGGCATCGTGCAGCTGGTCCCAGATCAGACCGGCGTCCTTGTCGGTCTTGATGCTCAGGATGTGGTGCTTCATCACCTTGATCGAGCCTTCCTTGTTGCTGCGGTAGTACATCACCGCCTTGGCAATGGCGCGAATGAGCTTCTGCACCGTTTCGGGATGCTGCTCGACCAGGCTTTTGCTGCACCAGATCGTGCCGCCGGCGCGCGGGATATAATCGCCGGTGCGCAGCAGGATTTTCAACCCGGCCTCCTGGGCGACTACGGCGTGCGGGATCGACAGTCCGGCGCCCTGGATGTCCTTGTTGCTCAGTGCGGCGATGCGCTCGGGCTCGCCCTGGAACGAGATGACCTTGTAATCCTTGCCGGCATTCATGTGATAGAAGCGTTGCAGTACCGCCTGCACCTCGTCGTAGTCGGCGCCGCCCGGCCGGCCGAGCCCGATGGTCTTGCCCTTGAGCTCCTCGGGCTTGCTGATGTCTTGCGTCGTCGTGAGCGTCCACTGCGATTTAAGCGACTCGCCGACCACGTATTCGATCTTGGCGCCGCTCAGCGCCGCCTGGGCGCCGCCCGACGGGATCGGCGCGCAGTCGAGATTGCCGGACAACACCGCGGTGACCTGCGCCGGCGCCTGCAGCTCCATTAGGCTCGCGTCGAGGCCTTCCTGTTTGTAAAAGCCTTCGTCGAAGGCGACATAGGTCGGGATGTGGAAACCGTCGCCGCCGATCACCTTGCCGATGGTCAGCTTGGTCTGCGCCTGGGCGCCGGCGCCAAGACAGAGCACAGACGCGAGCATCGCGGCGGCGGTGGCAAGCACGATCGGGCGCGGGCGCATTGGCATGGTTTCCTCCCTGACAGGTGGCACGGATGACAAGTCGTGCGTTGTAATAACGGTGTAGGCGGTCGCACCGCAGCGGATGGGACGTCGAATTACACGATGCCGACGATGTTAGCACAAGAGCGATTTTGTCATGCCGCGGCTGACGCCGCCGGCGGCCCGGCGCCGGGTGACTCTTCGTCGCATCAGCCTGCGCCGCGGCGGAGCGCGGCAAAGCCGTTTTACACCATCGGCCACTCCACGCGTCCGCTGGCCGAATTCATCGGGCTCCTGCACGAGGCGCGGGTCGAGGTTCTGGTCGACGTCCGGCTCTTGCCACGCTCGCGCACCAATCCGCAATACAACCAGGATACGCTGCCGCAGGCGCTCGCCGCCTACCAGATCGGCTACGAGCACATTGCCGCGCTCGGCGGCCGACGCGGCAAAAGCGACCTGGCGCCGAGCGTGAACGCATTCTGGCAGCACGCCGGCTTTCACAACTACGCCGATTACGCGATGACCGAGACGTTTCAAGCCGCGCTAAAACGGCTGCGCGACCTCGGCCATGCGCGCACCTGCGCGATGATGTGCGCCGAAGCGGTGTGGTGGCGCTGCCACCGCCGCATCATCGCCGATTATCTGCTCGCCGCCGGCGAGACCGTGCTGCACATCATGAGCGCCGGCCACATCGTGCCGGCGAAGATGACAGAAGCAGCGCGGCGCGACGAGGCCGGTATGCTGGCATATCCGGCGGAGCAACACTCTCTTGACCTATGATCCTCAGTCTGAGGTGCTCGCCGCCAACGGGCCCGGGCTTCGGCCGGCCCGATGACAAGCTCCGCAGGCCGCGGCGCTGTGGCCTGCATCCTTCGAGGCGCGCCTTGGCGCGCGCCTCAGGATGAGGTGAACAACATTCACGACAGCTTCTTGGTCAGCGCCGTCTTCTCGTGCAGCGTGTCGCGCACGTAAATCAAATTCAGCGCGGCGAAGATCACGACTGCGATCGGAGCGGCAAAGATGATGGCGATGGCGCCGAATAGATAGGAGATTGCGGCTATACCGAGCAGCATGACCGCCGGCGGAATCTCCACCATGCGGCGCTGGATGAGCGGCGCCACCAGGTTGCCCTCGATCTGATGGATGACGAGGTAGGCGAACGCGGTCCACAGTGCCATGGTGGGATTTTGTGTCAGCGCCACCAGAATGGCCGGGATCGCCGCCAGAAACGGCCCCAGATAAGGAATGAACTCGCCGATTCCGGCGATCAGGCCGAGCGCAAGCGGCGCCGGAACGCCGATCGCCCAGACCGCCAGCGCGCACAGCACACCGATGACGAACATCTCGATCAGCTGGCCTAACAGCCACAACCGCAAGGCTTCTGCAATGCCGTCGAAAATTTCCGCAGCGCGGGCGTGATGGCGCGGCGGAAACAGCCAGATCAACCCTTTGCGATAGAGCCCGGGCTGTGCCGCCATGTAGGCTCCGCAGATGATCATGATGATCACGCCTTCAACGAAGGTCATGCTCAGCTTGACGAGACCGGGCAGCACGTCGGCGAGCGAGAGATTACCGCTCGACATGTGCTTGAGCAGGTAGCGGCCGGTCGTCGTGCCCTGCAGGCTTTTTTGGATGCTGTCGGTGGCGGCGCCGGTGCGCGCCATCACGTCCTGAAACTGGCCGGAAATCTGGCTGCCGAACAGATAGGCGGTGCCGGCGATGACAAAGAGGATGATGAGGCCCGACACGATGAGGGCCGCCCATTGCGGCAGCCGCAGCCAGCGCTGCAGCGGCTGGGCACCGAGGTGCAGCAGCATCGCCACAATGATGGCGCCGAACACCATCAGCACGACCCCGAACAGATACCAGATCAGAACGGGGGTCACAACGACACCGATCACGATCAGCACGCGCTTGAAAAAATCGAAAGAGTTATTGGTCATTGGTTTGGTCATGGCGATCCACGGCGGGCCGGCTCGCGCAAGCCCGCCTACCAGATAAGCGGCGGCGCGCGCTTCCGGTTCCGGCTGCCTTTTGCGCTGCTGTTGGTCCGCGGACGCGCTTTGGCATAAACTGGCGATCGGCAGGGAAAGGCCCTGCGGGGAGGGACGATGACAAAGCCGCGCGAAGTCAAGATCCGCGTCCATGACGGCGTTGAGATCGCGGTTGCGCTCTACATGCCCGAGGGCGAGGGCCGCTTTCCGGCGCTGCTGGCGCCGTCGCCGTACCGCTACGACAATAATTCATTGCCGGCGACGCCGCAGTTTCTCTGGCGCGAGACCGGACCGATCGATTTCTATCTGCAGCACGGTTACGTCTACGCCCACATGGACGTGCGCGGCTGCGGCAAGTCGGGCGGCGAATTCCGCCTGCTCGATCGCAACGAGCAGAAAGACCTCTACGACGTCATCGAATGGCTCGGCCGGCAGCCATGGTCGAACGGCAAGGTCGGCGGCATCGGCCAGTCGTATTTCTGCATGTCGCAATGGTGGATGGCGATCGAAAAACCGCCGGCGCTGGCCTGCATCGCCGCGTTCGACGGGCTCAACGATCCGTACCGCGCCTCGGTCTACCAGGGCGGCATTCTGGGCGACTTCTTCGGCTCCTATTGGTGGAATCAGAACCGCATCATCAATCGCCATCCGGCCAACGGCGAGCATCCGCGCGAGCAGCTCTGCGATCTCAATCTGCTCATCCAGCAGCACCCGACCTACGACGATTTCTGGCGCGAGCGCTGCGCCGCCGAACGGCTGCACGAGATCGAGGTGCCGCTCTATTCGGTCGGCGTCTGGGGCAAGGTCGACCTGCACACCCGCGGCAACATCGACGGCTTCCGCCGCGCCCGCGGGCCAAAAAAACTCAAGATGGTCGGGCCGATCAACGCCTTCGTCGCCAACCGCGAATTCAACAGCGTCGAGCTGCACGAAAAGCTGCTGCTGCCGTTCTACGAGCATTATCTGAAAGGCAAGAACACCGAATATGCAAGGCGACCGACCGTGGAATATTTCGTGCGTGGCGCCGACGCGGTGCGCAGCGCCGAAACCTGGCCGCCGGCGGGCGTCAAATACGTCAGCTGGAATCTGAGTGCGGAAAAATCCGGCAGCGTCACCTCGCTCAACGACGGCATGCTGACCCGCGAAGCGCCGGCCGGCGCCGGCGAAACCAGCTACCGCTATCCCGACCCGGGCTGGATGATGGGCGTGGTCGGCTTCGGCCCGAACAATCTTCCCGATCCGGCGCGGCGGGTTCTGACTTTCACCACCGCGCCGCTTCCTCGCGACCTGGAAATCGCCGGGCCGATCAAACTCGTGCTGCATGCTTCGTCGACGCGCGAGGACATGGACTTTTTCGTCAAGCTGTCGGAGCAGATGCCGCAATCGCCCGAGGACCGCGCCAAGGGCATCAATCCCGCGTCATACTGGATCACCAAGGGCTGGCTGCGCGCCTCGCACCGCGCGCTCGATCCGCAAAAATCGACCGAGATGGAGCCGTACCACACCCACACCGATCCGCAGCCGATCGAGCCCGGCAAGATCTACCGCTTCGACATCAGCATCGAGCCGATGGCGCATCGCTTCAAGGCGGGCAGCCGCGTCCGCCTCGAAATCGTCAACGGCGATTCCGCGGTCACCGACGTGCTGTGGACGCACTATTACCTGCCCAACAAGATCGGCGCCGACACGATCCATCACTCGGCGCAGTATCCTTCGGCGTTGACCTTGCCGGTGATGGAGGGGGCGTAACTCCGTCGCGTGTAGCCGGGATGAGCGAAGCCATATGCGGGACCAAATCGCTAGTCAGCCCTCCGGATTTCGCTGCCACCTACGCGCTCCGCGCTTCGGCGGACTCATACCCGCCGTAGCTCGCGCAGCGAGCGTAGGAGGATCGCTCATCCGGGCTAGATGGGTTTATCTGTCTTTCTTCGATGCCAGCAACACCCGGGCGGTGATGCTGAGCCCTAATACGGTCAGCGTAATAATGAGCGCGCCGGTCCAAGCCAGCGCCTGCCAGTCCTTATAGGGGCTGAGTGCGAACTGAAAAATGACGATCGGCAGGCTCGCCATCGGGGCGTTCAAATTCGTACTCCAGAACTGATTGTTCAACGAGGTAAACAGCAGTGGCGCCGTTTCGCCGCTGATGCGCGCGATGGCGAGGAGCACACCAGTGACCATGCCGGCCCGGGCGGCGCGATAGCAAACGCGCATGATCATCAGGTGGCGCGGCAAGCCGATCGAAGCAGCGGCCTCGCGTAGCGCGTCCGGCACCAAGGTCAGCATGTCCTCGGTCGTACGCACCACGACCGGGATAACGAGTACGGACAAGGCGATGCTGCCGGCGATGCCGGAAAAATGGCCCATCGGCGCCACCATGATCTCGTAGATGAACAAGCCGATGATAATGGAAGGCGCGCTGAGCAGGATGTCGTTGATGAAGCGGATCACGCTGGTGATTCGAGCATAGCGGCCGTATTCCGCCATGTAGGTGCCGGCAAGAATGCCGATCGGCGTGCCGATCAGGATGGCGAGCGCGGTGAGGATGAGGCTGCCGACGATCGGATTGAGCAGCCCGCCGGCGGAACCGGGTGGCGGCGTCATTTCGGTGAAGACCGTGAGGGACAGGCCGCTGAGGCCGTGCCAGAGCAGCGAGCCGAGGATCATGACCAGCCAACCGAGACCGAACAGGGTGGCTGCCATCGCCGCAGTCATGGCGATCACGTTACGCAGCTGCCGCGCCGCATAGCGCACGTTCCCCGCGGATCCCAGCACTGCACGATCTATGGACGGACCTGCCGACATGGCGTCACCCGATCCGGCGTTCGATACGCATCAGCAGATAACGCGCTGCCGCGAGGACAACGAAAGTAATGCCGAACAGAATCAATCCGAGCGCGATCAAGGCCGAGGTGTAGAGCGTGCCGACAGCTTCGGTGAATTCGTTGGCGATCGTCGCGGAAATCGTCGTGCCAGGCGCAAGCAAGGATGCCGAGATGCGATGCGCGTTGCCGATGACAAAGGTGACCGCCATGGTCTCGCCGAGCGCCCGGCCGAGCGCCAACATAATGCCGCCGATTACGCCTACTCGGGTGTAAGGCAGCACGACGTGGCGGATCACCTCCCATTTGGTGCAGCCAAGGCCATAGGCCGCTTCCTTGAGCACCGCCGGTACCGAGTCGAACACATCGCGCGAGATCGAGCTGATGAACGGCAGCACCATAATGGCGAGGATCAGACCCGACGTCAGCAAGCCGATGCCGTAGGGTGGTCCAGCGAACAATCCGCCGATCCAGGGCACGTTGCCGAGCGTGTTGATCAGAAGCGGCTGCAACGTTTCCTGTAGAAAGGGGGCGAATACGAATAAACCCCAGATGCCGTAGATGATGCTGGGAATGCCGGCCAGGAGCTCGATGGCGATGCCGATCGGCTGGCGCAGCCGCTGCGGGCACAATTCGGTAAGAAAATAGGCGATCAACAACCCGACCGGCACGGCGATCAGCATCGCAACAAAGGATGTTATGACGGTACCGTAGATGGCAGGAAGCGCGCCGAAGATCTCGGTGACCGGGTTCCAACGCTCGCTGACCAGAAAACCGAAACCGAAAGCACGGAGCGCCGGCAGCGAACCCGCTACCAGCGAAATCATTACGCCGCTGAGCAGCGCCAGCACGCCGATAGCCGCGGCGAACGTCAGAATGCGAAAAATCTCGTCCCTGGTACGCAACCGGTCGAGAGCTTGGGCGCGCTTCGCGGCGTTCGCTGTCGTCATGAACCGCTCGTCTTGCAGCGCGATTTCTGTCACGGAGCGCCTCCAAGCAGGATCACTCGTTCCGACACTCCTGCAGGGACGGCCAGGAGCAGCCAGTGAACCAATCTAACGGCCGCCGCGCAAGACGCGCGGCGGCCTCTGGAAACCGCGCAGGACACGTACACGCGCATGTCCTGCCGGGCCTTGTTTGGCGGTTACTTCGAGGTGACTTGGAGCGGCTTGCCCGACGAGTCCTTGATCTCCTTGGCCCACATCGCCTCGATTTCAGCAGCAACCTTCTGCGGCATCGGCACGTAATCGAGGCTTTCGGCCAACTTGCCGCCTTTGGCGTAGGCCCAGGCGAAGAACTTCAATGCCTCGGTTGTCGCCGGCACGTCCGTCGGCTGCTTGGGGACGAGGATGAAGGTCGCAGCCGTCATCGGCCACGAGCCGGCGCCGGGCTGATTGGCCAGGATCACGCCGTAACCGGGTACGGAATTCCAGTCGGCATTGGCAGCGGCGGCCTGGAACGCGGTACTCGTCGGCTCGACGGTCTTGCCGTCCTTGTTGATCATCTTCATGTAGGTCAATTTATTTTGCAGCGCGTAGGCGTACTCGACATAGCCGATCGACCCTTTGGTCTGTGCCGCGTTGTTGGAAACGCCTTCGTTGCCTTTGGCGCCGATGCCTACCGGCCATTCGACCGACGTGTTGAAGCCGACCTTCGATTTCCACTCGGGGCTGACTTGCGCCAGATAATAGGCGAAGTTGAACGTGGTGCCCGAACCATCGGAGCGATGCACGACGGCGATCGACTGCGACGGTAGCTTGGCGTTCGGGTTGAGCTTCTTGATCGCCGGGTCATCCCATTTGGTGATGGTGCCGAGGTAGATTTTCGCCAGCGTCGGGCCGTCGATGACAAGTTCGCCCGGCTTGATGCCCTCGATGTTCACCACCGGCACGATGCCGCCCATGACCATGGGAAATTGCGCGAGACCGTTTTTATTGAGCTCGTCGCCGCTCAGCGGAGCGTCCGTGGCGCCGAACGTGACGGTGCGGGCCTCGATCTGCTTGATACCGCCGCCGGAGCCGATCGATTGGTAGTTCAGTCCGGTGCCGGTCTCTTTCCTATAGGCGTCGGCCCACTTGGCGTAGATCGGGTACGGAAAGGTGGCGCCGGCGCCGGAAATATCCATGGCGGCGGCGGGCGCGATCGCGGCGGCGAATAGGCCGGCGACGGCGATGGTTCGCAGATGTTTCACGGGGCTTTTCTCCTGTTGCGAGGCTTGCGGCAGGGTCATCGACCCGTGCCGGTTCAACGTTCCCTTGGGCGTTCCGCTGGTTTTGTTACGCTGCGGCACATTGGGTGAGTGGCGGCTCGAAGTGCGGTGGCGAGGTGGGCCGCCGGGCTCATTGAAGGCGGTAATCGACCCCGTTTGTATGACGCTCATGTATAAGTTTTGTGACATGCCCCGGCCGCGCCGAATCCGGTGTGGCATGAACGGCTTAGACCTTCATCAGGCGGCGATGATTGACCCCTGACGGAGATTGCTTAACCTCGCCGGCCCGGGCGCCAGCCGCGCCTATCGGAGTATTTTCATGAAGCTCGGCTTCTTCATCATGCCGGTGCATCCGCCGGCGCGGAATTATGCGCAGACGCTGCGCGAGGACCGCGAGGCGTTCGTGCTGGCGGAAAAGCTCGGCTATAGCGAAGCGTTCTGCGGCGAGCATTTGACCGATGTCGCCGAAAACATTCCGAACAGCCTGACGTTCCTCGCCTCGCTCGCCGGCTTCACCTCCCGCATAAAACTCGGCACCGCGGTGACCAACCTGCCGTTCAGCCATCCCCTGTTGGTGGCGACGCAGGCGGCCCTGGTCGACAATCTGTTGCAGGGACGGCTCCTGCTCGGGGTCGGCGCCGGCATCTTGCGCAGCGACGCCGAGGCCCTCGGTCTGCTCGATGCCGACCGCGGCGCCATGTTCGCCGAGGCGATCGATCACGTGCTGGCGCTGTGGGCGGGCGAGCCGCCCTACGATCTTGCCGGAAAATACTGGACCATCTCGACGGTCAAGACGGTGTGGCCGGAGATCGGGCTCGGCGGCATCGTCAAGCCGTACCAAAAACCGCATCCGCCGATCCTCGGCACCGCGACCGATCCGCAATCCAAGGGCTTGATCGCGCTCGGCCGCCGCGGCTGGTGGCCGATCTCTTCGCATTTTCTGCATCAGAACCATCTGCTCAGCCAGTGGAGCAATTACGCCAGCGGCTGCGCCGAAGGCGGCCACGAGGCGGACCGCGCCAACTGGCGCGTCGCGCGCTCGGTCTTCGTCGCCGACGATGACAAGGTGGCGCGCGCCTATGGGGGCGACGACGAGAAAAGCCCGTACCGCTTCTACATGAGCCAGCTCACGGCAAAGCTGCGGCGCGGCAAACGGCTGGCCGGCTTCAAGGCACGGTCGGAGATGAGCGACGACGAGGTGACGTTCGACTACATCTTCGACAATCTTGTCATGCGCGGCAGCGTCAACCGCGTGGTCGACGGCCTGCTGGCGCTGCACGAACAGGTCGGCGACTTCGGCACGCTGCTTTATTGCGGCATGGACTGGGCCGACCCGGCTCTGTCGCGCCGCTCCATGGAGCTGATGGCCGAGAAGGTCATGCCCGCCGTCAACGCCGCGATCGGCAAGCGCGTAGCGGCGGAGTAGGGCTCCCGCTCACCGTCATGCGCGGGCTTGTGCCGGGCATCCATGGTTGGGTTGCAGCTCCATGGATTGCCGGGTCAAGCCCGGCAATGACGGTTTTGAGAGTTCCGCGCCTTTAGTCGGCGAATTACGCACCTATATTCAAGTCAAAGCATTTGGATTCGCCATGTCGAAGCCACTCACCGTCAGCATTCCGCATCGTCTCGGTAAGGATGAAGCCGTGCGCCGGCTGAAAACGGGGCTGGCCGGCGTGCGCACGAACTACAACCATATATTCAACGTTCAGGAAGAGACCTGGACCGGCGATCAGCTCGCGTTCCGCATCGCTGCGCTGTCCCAGACCGTCAGCGGCACCATCGACGTCGCCGACGATCATGTGACGCTGCAGGTTTTCCTGCCTTGGCTGCTCGCCAAGCTCGCCGAAGCGATCCAGCCGCTGATCCGCCGCGAAGGCACGCTGATGCTGGAGAAAAAATGACCCCGCCGCCGACGTATTGCCTGCAGCGGCGCGGCACAAGACAATAAGCTTAAGCGCGAACCGGCAACGGCGGGCGATCGATGCGACAGATTGCGTGCGTGGGATCCGGCCTGGCCAGCCTGCTGTTTGCGTTGGCCGTCAATCGCAATTCGCAGACGCATGCGGTCACGCTGCTGCGCGGCGATGACGCCTATCGCTACAGTACGGGTCTCGCGCTCTCCGACAATGGGCGTCGCGATTTGCCGGCTCGCCTCGCCGCGCTGCTCGGCGCACCGCTGCCGGTCCAACGCTGGCGCCGGGCGGACGTGATCCAGTGCGGCGTCAGGACGGCGATCGAAGGCAACCTCGGGACAGCCGCAGATGCGGCTTGCCTTGCGCGGCTGCTCGAAAACGCGATGGCCGCTCTCGACCGTCCCGTGCGCATTGTCGATGCCGGCCCTTCGGAGCGCGAACTCGCCGCGTTCGATCACATCGTCGTCGAGGACACGGAAGCATCGACGAACGAAGCTTGTTTTGAATTTGCCGTGGCGCCGTCCGCGGCCATCGGCTTGCATCTGACGGCCACGCAGCTTGCCGCCGATCGGGTTCTGGAAGTCGCCGCGCGTGGTCGTTCGCTGTTTCTCGGTCACGGATTTGCCGCGGCGGAGGGCAAGGCGGAGTTTTACGTCGAGGCAGTGGGCGACGCCTGGTCGCGCGAAGGCTTGCGCGATGCCGATCCCGAAGTGCTTTGCGCGTTCGCCGCCGAGGTTTTTTCGCGCTCGCTCGGCGGCGCCAAACTTGCGCTTCGCCGCGGCCCGTCGCCGCTGCACGCGGCCGTGCCGCGGCAATGGCGCTCGGGAAGACGCATCCTGCTCGGTGGTGCCGCCAAAGCCGTGCATCCATCGTTTTTGTATCGCACCGAATTGGCGCTGGACGAGGCCTTGGCGCTGGCGGCGGCGTTTTGCGACGGCGGCGCGGTCGAGCCGGCCGTGGAGCGCTACGAAAAGGCTCGCAGCGGCATCGCAGCCAGCGCGGCGCGCGCGTCGGCCGCGGAAATCAACTGGCTGGAAAATCTGCACCGCTACACGACGATGCCGCCGGCGCAGTTCGCGTTCAACGCGCTGACGCGATCGTTGCGTGTCAATCATCGCGACCTGGAGAAGCGGGCGCCCGCGTTCGTCGCCGCCGTCGATCGTGAATTCGCCGGTACGCTCGCGACCGCGAATGAGCCGCCGCCGCCGCCGATGTTCGTGCCGTTGACGTTGCGCGGCATGACGCTGGAAAATCGCGTCGGCGTGTCGCCAATGTGCATGTACCAAGCCGACGACGGCACAGTGAACGATTTTCATCTTGTTCACCTCGGCAGCCGCGCCGTCGGCGGCGCCGGCATCGTGTTCACCGAAATGACCAACGTGTCGCCGGAGGGACGCATCTCCCGCGGCTGCGCCGGCATGTACAAGCCGGAGCACATGGCGGCATGGAAAAGAATCGTCGATTACGTGCACCGGCACAGTTCGGCGAAGATCGCGATTCAGCTCGCCCATGCCGGACGCCGGGCCTCGACCGCGTTGCCGTGGGAGGGCCGTAACGTTCCGCCGCCGCAGGGCGGCTGGGAGACCCTGGCGCCGTCGGCGATTTCATTCTGCGACACGCTGCCGGTGCCGCGCGCGATGACCCATGCCGACATCAAAAGAATCGTCGCCGACTTTTCCCGCGCCGCGCGCTGGTCGGACGAGGCGGGCTTCGACATGGTCGAGCTGCACTTCGCCCACGGCTATCTCCTCTCCACCTTCCTGTCGCCGCTCGCCAACAAACGCACTGACGAGTTCGGCGGCGATCTTGCCGGCCGCGCGCGCTTCCCGCTGGAAGTGGTGCGCGCCGTTCGCGCCGCCTGCCCGGTCAAGCCGCTGTCGGTGCGGATATCCGCGGTCGACTGGAGCCCGGGCGGCAGCACCATCGAACAGATGATCGCGTTCTCGGCGATGCTCAAAGAAGCCGGCGTCGACATCGTCGACGTCAGCACCGGCAACGTCGTCGACACGCGGCGGCCGACTGCCGGCCGGCTGTTCCAAACGGCGTTTTCCGACCAGATTCGCAATCAGGTGAAAATTCCGACCATGACCGTCGGCAAGATTGCGAGCTACGGCGACATCAACGCCATTCTGGCAGCCGGTCGCGCGGATCTCTGCCTGCTGGCCAAAGGGCACCTGCGGCACCCGTATTTCACGCGCGAAGCGGCCGCCGCGCAGGGCCATGATCTGCCGTGGCCGCCGTCCTATCGGGGCGCCGAGGAATTTTTGCTGCGCGACGAGGATTGAGCTTCAAGGCGCGGAAGCTTCAGCGTCCAAAAATCGCATGGGCGCGCGCGATGACGGATTGCGGCACGCTCAACGTCCGCTGCACTGCTGCCAGCACATCCTCGCCGCGGCCGATGTCGAGGTCGTCGGCGCTGATTTTTCTGGCGTCGCTGAGGAATTCCGGATCTTTGGTCATGGCCATGAAGCCCTCGCGCAGCGCCGTCGTCGTAGCCGGCGACAGCCCGGGCGGTGCAAAAAAGGCGCGGCCGATCGCTCCCGTGTTGGCGTAGAGGCCGAGCAGCTGCTTGGCTTCTACACTATCGCCGAGCTCGCCGAGCGCCGGCACGTCGGCAAGATCGGGCTTGCGCACCGGCTGGTCCTGCAGGATGACGATGATCTTTCCGTCGTGCACCAATTGCGCCCGCGTTGCCTTCACCATGGTCCAGTTGACGCCGGCGCCCTCGACCTCGCCGCGCTCCATGGCGAGCATGGTCTCGTTGGCCGCCTGATAACCGCGCACGATCTTGAACTTGGTGCCGATCACGGCGTTGAGCAGCGCCGGAACGACCTCCGAGACGTTGCCCGCTCCGGTGCCGGCGACCGCGGCGGGAAAGCGTTCGGCGTCGGCGATGGAGTGGACCTTGGACGTATGCCACATGATATGGACGGCATTGCTGCCGACGACGCGGCCGATCCAGGTGAACTTGCCGGCGTCGAATTGCACGGCGGGATTGCCGAGCGCCTGCTCGATCGCCAGGGTCTCGGTGACGATGCCAAGCGCGGTGCCGTCCCGCGGCGCGACGTTGAAGACATAAGCCGCCGCGCGCAGCGAGCCGGCGCCGGGCATGTTCTCTGCGATCACCGCCGGACGGCCGGGCAGATGGGCCCCGAGATGGCGCGCGACCAGCCTGCCGATCAGGTCATAGGTGCCGCCGGGCGGGTTACCGATGGTGATCGTGATCGTCTTGCCGGCAAACGCGTCGTCCAACGCCGCTGCCGGTTGCGCGGCGCTCAAGCTCAGCGCGAACGCCGCGATGAGAATCTCGATTCGGCTAGCGATGCGCGCCTCCATCGAACGGCGGAACAGCTGCCGGCAGCGCTCCTACAGCTTCTCTGCCAGAAATCGCATCAGCCGCGGCGCCAAAAAAGCGGTGAAGCCCGTCGGGTCGTCGATCGGGTCGTTCAGCCAGTAGTGCGGCGCGCCGGTGACGACGCAGGGGCGCACGTAAAAGCCGGCCTGCTTAAGCGCGAGCAGGAACGAATCGGTCTGCTGCTTCGGATCGACCAGATCGTCGGCGTCGCCGGTGACCAGCATCACGGCGAGCTTGTTGTTGACGAGCGTCGCGTAGCTCATCGGCGACGCGTCGAAATAAAGCTGGCGGTCGGCCATCGGCGGTGCGCCGAGAAAGCGCTCGACGATATTGCCGATCGGCCATTGCACCTGGCAACTGGTCCACATCGCCGCCATGTCGTAGATGCCGTAAACGCCGACCAGCGCTTTCACTTCGCTGCTGAGCGACGCAAACGCGTCCTGCGGATAGAAGCCGGCGAATTTGCTGCCGCCGAGCGCGGCGAGCGCCGCGAGATGTGCGCCGGCCGATGCGCCGAGGAGGCCGATGCGCTGCGAGTCGACGCCGAATTCGTTCGCCTTGCCGCGCACGAACTGCACCGCGGCCATCACGTCCTGCACCGCTTGCGGAAACATTTTGCTCTTGGTGACCAGCCGATAGCTGATGGCGAAGGTGGCGATGCCGCGCGCCGCCAGATACGGCCCCCAGTATTGGAAGGCGCTGCGCGCGCCCATGATCCAGGCGCCGCCGTGCACGGCGATGAGCGCCGGCGCCGCCTTGGCGCCCGCGGGCAGATAGAGATCGCCCAAAAGCTCGACGCCGTCGTGATTGGCGTAGGCGATGCCGGTTTTGGTCTGGACCGCGGCGTCCGTCATGATGCTGAAACCTCTTTGTCTTGCCGGGCGAAGAAGTCGAGTAAGAGCCGGTTGGCGTCGTCGGCGCGCTCGATGTTGGGGCAATGGCCGCAATTGTCGAGCACGTGCAGCTCGGCGTTGCGGAATTTCGCCGCCAGCTCGTTGGCGTAGCCGGGCAGCCGCAGCTTGTCGTTGGCGCCGGCGACGATCAACGTCGGCACCTTGATGTTGCCGTAGGGCGTGTTGTCGGGCTGGCCGAAGCGCTCGCGCTCGCCCGCTTGCGGGTTTTTGAAGCGCACCGCTGCGGTGCATTCCCACGCGCCCGGCAGCATGCTCATCTGATAGCGGCGTTCCACATAGGCCTCGTCGTCCGGCCAGCGCGGCGCAAAAAACATGGCGCGCACGATGGCGCGCATCGCCTCGCGCGTGCAGTCGTAGTTGAGTAGCACGCGGCGATGCTCGTTGTCGGGCGAAAAACCGCCGGCCGAGACCAGCGCCAGCGCACGGATCGGCCAGCCGTCCGGATCGGCCGAAAGCCCGCGCGAGAACAGGCTGCCGCCCATCGAGTTGCCGACGAAGTAGGCGTCCTTGACGCACATCAGCTCGACAAAGCGCCGCAGGTGGGTGAGCCGGCGCGCCTGGCCTTGCTGAAAGTCGTGGATCTTATCGGTGCGCCCAAAACCGAGCCAATCCGGCGCCAGCACGTGATAGTGCTCGGCGAGTTTTGGCAGCACGAATTCCCAGCTGATCTCGGCGCAGCCGCCGAACTCGCCGCTATGCAGCAGCACGACGGTACGGCCGTCGCCGGCTTCGAGATAATGGGTGCGAATGCCGTCGACCGACACATAACGGCTGTGGACTTGCAAGCCTTGCTCCTCCCGTTTTGACGCCTGTCATAGCAACCACGCGGGGGGCCGTCACGACATGCGGCTCGTGGTTTCGCGCGGACGGAACGCATTCGGGCGAGGGGGGCATGCAGCAGCGCATGACTGCGCCGGCTCCCGGAATTGACAGTCCAAGCCCTGCGTTCAATAAGACGAAATGCGTTTTGTCCGGCCAAAAACATGCGTCGCGGGGGTGCAAATCGCCCGGCTGAAAGGGAGAGGGCGATGTCGCTGACCATGGAGACCGCAACGCCCTCGCTGGTCGTCAATGGCACGCGAATCGACATGATCGAGCGCGGCTCCGGCCGCCCGCTGTTGTTCCTGCACGCCGAAAACGGCATCGAGCCGTCGCTTGCCGCCATCGAGGCGCTCGCCAAGGGCGCCCGCGTGATCGCGCCGACCCATCCGGGCTACGGCCGCTCCGAATTGCCCAAGGGCATGCGCTCGGTCGACGACCTGTCGTATTTTTATCTCGACCTGCTCGATCAACTCGACCTGCGCGACGTGGTTATGGTCGGCGTGTCGCTCGGCGCCTGGCTTGCCGCCGAGATCGCGGTGAAATCGACGGCGCGGCTGTCGAAGCTGGTGATGGCGAACGCTGTCGGCGTCAAGGTCGGCGATCGCGAGAACCGCGACATCGTCGACATATTCGCGTTGACCGAGAAAGAGTTCATCGACATCGCGTATTGCGATCCCGCGGTCGGCACCCGCGACTATAAGGCGCTGCCCGACGCCGAAGTCTTGGCGGCCGCGCGGGCGCGCGAGGCGACCGCGCGTTTTGCCTGGAATCCGTATTTCCATAATCCGCGGCTGAAAAGCCGGCTGCATCGTATCCGCATCCCGACGTTATTTCTCTGGGGCACCCATGATCGCATGCTCAGCGAAGCCTACGGCCGCGCCTATTGCGCCATGATCCCGGGCGCAAGGTTCGAAACCATCGACCGCGCCGGGCATTTCCCCCATCAGGAGCAGCCGAAGGCCTTTGCCGACAAGGTGCTGAACTTCGTCGGGGGCAAGTGAGTGTGATCGTAGGGTGGGCATGGCGCGCCGTGAGGCCCCACCGCGTGGGCAAAATCATAAGCGCGCCTTGCCCACGCGGGCCCACAGGTGCGGATGATTTTGCCCACCCTACGATGCTGGCGCGGACGATGACACGGGAGAGACCGCAGGAGTGGCTATGAGAGTCTACCAGTTCACCGAACAACCCTATTATCCGGCCTGGAACGATCATGCCGGCTCGCTGCGCGTCAATCTCCTCAACCGCAAATGCGATCCGCGCACCGCCGCCGATCTGTTCCACCGCTATTATGACGAGTGGCAGATAGCCGACGAGCTCGGCCTCGACATTATGTTGAACGAGCATCACCAGACCGCGACCTGCATGTCGTCGACCGTGGTGGTCGGTCTGTCGGTGCTCTCACGCATCACCAAAAACGCGCGGCTCCTGGTGCTCGGCTATCCGATCGGCCATCGCCCCGATCCGCTGCGCTGCGCCGAGGAGCTCTCCACCATCGATGTCATCTCGCGCGGCCGGCTCGACATGGGTTTCATCAAGGGCGTGCCGTACGAGTTTCCGGCGTCCAATCAAAACCCGGTCGCCGTGATGGACCGCTTCTGGGAGGCGCTCGACTTCATCATCAAGGCGATGACCACCCACGATCAGATGTTCAACTGGGAAGGCGAGTATTTTCACTATCGCCAGGTCAACGTCTGGCCGCGTGTGTGGCAGGAGCCGCATCCGCCGATCTGGACCACGACCGGTTCGACCACGCAGGCGCGCATCCTCGGCGAGCGCGGCTACGTGATGGCGACGCTCGGCTCGGGCTACAACACGCGCCCGCTCTACGATGCCTATCGCCGCGGCTACTTGGCGAAACACGGCAAGGCGCCGGGGCCGGATCGCTTCGCCTATCTCGGCCTCGTCGCCGTCGCCAACGACAAGGACGAAGCGCGCAAGCGCGGCGATCTGGTCGCCGGCTATCTGCGCTCCTCATCGATCGTGCACGTGCCGTTCCGCAATCCGCCCGGCTTCCTGTCCCCCGAGGACAACGCCCGGCTCCTGCGCGGCCAGACGCCGCCGCGCAGCTACACCAAGGATCGCCGCGTCATCGACATGCGCTCGGCGAGCGTCGAGGACTTGGTGGCAGCCGGCATTCTGTTCTGCGGCACGCCCGACGAGGTCTACGCCCAGATCGTCGACTTCTGCGATTATTGCGGCGGCATGGGCAACTTGTTGATGATGGGCCACGCCGGCTTCCTCACCCCCGAGCAGACCGTCGATAATCTTTCGCTGTTCGCCCGCGAGGTCTATCCGCGGCTCAAAGCCTGGCAGCAGCCCGATGCCGCGCGCATCGCTGCCGAAGCGGTGGCCGCCGAGAAGCCGGCGTCCGCGCGCCAAAGCGTGCGCGCCGGCGACCTGGTCGATGCGACCATTACGGCGAACTGAACGTGTCATTCCGGGCCGGCCGCAGGCCGGGCCCGGATTCCATGATCGCCGCCGTTTCAGATTGGCACCGCAGCGCTAACGCCGTACCTTCCGTGATTATGGATTCCGGGTTCGGCCCTGCGGGCCGCCCCGGAATGACGGGAGCGATATCCATGCGGGTCTATCACTTCAGCGAACAGGCCTATTTCCCGGCCTGGAACGAGCACTCCGGCACGCTGCGGGTGACGTTTCCCAACCGCAAATGCGATCCGCATGTCGCCGCTGACCTGTTCCACCGTTACTACGACGAGTGGCAGCTCTGCGACGAACTCGGCCTCGACATCATGCTCAATGAGCACCACCAGACCGCAACCTGCATGTCGTCGTCGGTCGCGGTCGGGCTCGCCGTGCTCGCGCGCATCACCAAACAGGCGCGGCTTCTGGTGCTCGGCTATCCGATCGGCCATCGCCCCGATCCGCTGCGCGTCGCCGAGGAGCTCTCCACCATCGACGTGATCTCGCGCGGCCGCCTCGACATGGGTTTCATCAAGGGCATTCCCTACGAGATCGCCGCCTCGAACCGCAATCCGACCGAGCTGATGGACCGCTTCTGGGAGGCGCACGACTTTATCCTCAAGGCGATGACCACTCACGACGAAATCTTCAATTGGGAGGGCGAGTTCTTTCAGTATCGCCAGGTCAACGTCTGGCCGCGGGTCTGGCAAGAGCCGCATCCGCCGATCTGGTCGACGACCGGCAGCGCGACCCAGGCGCGCGTCCTTGGCGAGCGCGGCTACGTCATGGCGACGCTTGGCACCGGCTACGGCACGCGGCGCATGTACGACGCTTATCGCAAGGCCTATCTGGCCAGGCACGGCAAGGCGCCGGGCGCCGACCGCTTCGCCTATCTCGGCCTCGTTGCCGTGTCCCACGACCGCGAGGAGGCGCGCCGGCGCGGCGATCTCATCGCCGGCTATCTGCGCACGAGCCCGATCGTGGCGCTGCCGTTCCGCAATCCGCCCGGCTATCTGCCCCCGGAAGACCAGGCGCGCGTGTTGCGCGGGGAGACGCCGCCGCGCACCTACACCAAGGCCGGCAAGGTCATCTCCATGCAATACGCCAGTGTCGAGGAGCTGGTCGATGCCGGCGTGCTGTTCTGCGGTACGCCGGACGAAGTCTACGAGCAGATCATCGACTTCTGCGGCCATTGCGGCGGCATGGGCAACCTCTTGATGATGGGGCAAGGCGGCGAACTCACGCACGCCCAGACCGTCGACAATCTGACCCTGTTCGCCCGCGAAGTTTACCCGCGGCTGAAAACATTCAAGCAGCCGGATGCGGAAGAGGCGGCGAAGGCGGTGGCGGCCTAGCAGCGAGCCAAGCGGCTGCGTACCCGCGCGACGGGGCCGACGGTTAAAGTTGTTGATAAAGCAACAACTGTTCGAATGAACCGCGAGGCGGCCCCATTTGTATTGAGGTATGCGCAAGCCGGACCGGTCAACAAGGCCGAACAACGCAAAGGTGGTTTCATGAGCATCGCCGAGCGGAATGACACTGTTGCGTTCGATCAATCGATGGATGACATCACCGCCGACAGCCTTCGGAACTTCATGCGCGATGTCTCGGCACCGACAATGCGCGAAATCAGCGACCTCATCACGGAGCTCGAGTCGCTGCGCGAAAAACTTCGGACCGACGGCATCCGGGCTGAACGGGAGCTCCTTGAGTACGCGCGCTTGGGCCAGTCGGCGACGCAGCTTGCCTCGATCGCTTCGCAAACCATGGCCGGCGTGAAGCAGGCTACCGTCGACCGCTAGGACGCTTCACGCCGTGCGCCGTTGGCACAGCCTTCAAACTGCGCCTATCGTCGTTCGGACAACTCCGGCGGCTGCACCGGCCGTTGTGCGGCCTCGTGCGGCTGAAGTTGTGTGGGTTGGTGCGGCTGGACTTGTGCGGGTTGGCGCGGCTGTGGGTGGACCGGCTTAGGCTGGGCCAGGGACGAAACCTTGAGACCGATGTCCTGCTCGAGCGTATGGATGACCGCGAGGCCTTGCGCCATCCGGCCTTCATCGGTGGCGAATTGTTCTTGTTTGGCGGCAAGCTGTGCAATGTCCTGGCGAATGGCGGCGATCTCGAGCGTTATCGGCTTGAGCTGCTGGGCCAAGTCGGCGGCGCTCACGGCCGCCGCTGCAGGACTAGGCTGCGCGGCTGGTGGCGGGGTCAACCACGCCAGCGCAGGATCCCAACTCGCGAGCATCGCGCGGGCTTGGTCGCCGTAAGCTTGCCAACCGAGCGTAGCGGCGACGCCGATCAGCACCGCCACAACAAAGCGAATGGTCGCATACATCATGCGTTTGCCGATAGACCGTTTTTTGAGCGCTGATCGATTGTTGGATCGCGTCCAACGCAGCCGGTCATCGTAGCGCGCCTCCTCCGGCGCGATCCGGATGCGCTGGTCGAACGATTGACGCCCGCCGTCATGGGGGGCGATGTCGCTTTCGCTATAGGCCTCGCTCAAAGACGGACTTTCTGCGGAATGCATAGGCGCCTCCCTCAGCTTCGAATAAGTGCGGTGACTTAGGTCGAATCCCACTCCGACGACCCGCGCCTAGAGGGCATCACGGTATGACGGAAGGAAGGCGGGATCGGTGCGATCCCCGGGCGATCCACAAAATGCATGCTTCGACGACATCGGCGCACGCGTCAGCCGCTCATTCGTCATCAAACGCAATGAGTTCCGGCAGGCGATTGAGCGCAAAATCGAAGACGCGCTGGTTGAAGTCGGCGTGGCCGGGGCCATCCGACAGCCACCAGCCGACCGACGCCGCGTGAATTTTGTCGGCTTCGAAACTGACCCGGTCGATGCGGTGGGGCCGCCATGCGATAAGGCCGGAAGCCGCGTCGGGATTGGCCGCATAGATCGCGGCGAGGACATCGGGATCGCCGCCGCTGATGCGGATGAGTTGCTCGATATACGAGCCGGTTTGGCCGATCTCGGCGGTGCGGCCGGCCCACACGATCAGCGGCAGGAGAGATCTCCTGTCCAAGAGGCCGCTGAGCCATTCCCAGGGCGGGACAAAGTCCTCGATCAGGAACACCCCGTAGAGCGCGCGTTGCGCTTCGGTGAGTTCGCTGTCCGGGCAAGCGGGCCAGAACGGCCAAGCGCCCTCGAGGGGCATGCGCGGATTGTCGCCGATGAATTCGTCGTACAGATTCAGCACCGCCGAATTGATGTTCTCGCGGATCGTCGGCAAATCGGGAAGCAGCCCCGTTTTGCGGGCTCTTGCCAAAGGAAGACGGTAGTCCGGCATTGCGATGCGGCTCAACCGAGATGCGATTTCGGCTGCCGTCTTGCCCGCCCCTCATAGGGCGGCGCGTCGGGATTACTGGGGCCCTGCAGATCGACGAACTCGATCGTGTTGCCGTCCGGGTCGTGAAAGTAGGCGTGGCGGCCCGGAAAGCTGCGATGGCCGGTGTCTTCGTAAAGCAGCACCTCGACGCCGCTCGCCTCGACATGGGCGATCGCCGCGTCGAACGCGTCCGGCGCGATGATGAAGGCGTGATGGATCAGCGTGTCGCGGCCGCGGTTGGGTGCGGCGTGATAGCCGGTGCGCGACAGCGTGATGTAATCGTCGCCGCAGCGCATGAACACCGTGGTGTCGTTCTTTCGCCAAAACGTGCAGCCGACGACGTCCTCATAGAAACGCCGCGCGCGCTCGAGATCGGCGACGCCGATGGTGAAATGCAGGATGCCTGTCGGCGCCGCGCGCCGCGGCACCGCGGCGCGGATAGTGCCGGCGTCCTTCAGCGCCGGGCTCTTGAATCCGCTCATCGGGCTTCTCCTTGCATGCGCGCGTGCGGCTCTACGGCTTCACCGCCGCCCGGGCTTTTTCGACCAGGCTTGCCGGCGTCGCATAGACGCGGGTGACGATGCGCTGCATGTCGGTGCCGGACACCGGATCGATGGCGCCCAGCGCCTGCGTCGCTTCGGCGAGAAAATCCGGGTCCCACATCGTCTCCATGAACGCGGTGCGCAAGGCGGCGGCGCGCTCCTGCGGCACTTCGGGGGCGACGAAATACGGCCGGCCCAGCGCCTTCATGCCGACCAGCAGCTCGAACAGCTCGCGCTCTTCGCCGGTGCGCGCCAAATCCATGATCAACGGCACGTCTGGCAATTCCGCGCTCTTCTTCAGATCGAGCTGCAGCAACAGCCGGACCTTCTTGTCGCGCACCCAGTCGGGATGGCCCTTGGCGATGTCGGACCACGACCAGTTGCCGGTGCCCTGGATTTCGCCGCGCTCCATGGCGAGCACGATCTGCGCCTGCCCCGGATAGCCGCTGACGATCTTGAACTGGGCGCCAAGAATCCGGTTCAGCGCGCGGGGAAAGATTTCGGTGTCGGTCACCGGGCCGTTGCCGCCGATCAGCATCGGCGTCCTGAACACGTCGGCGATGGTCTGCTGCGGCGCGATGTGCCAGGCGACCACCAGGCCAAGCTCGTGCATGGTGCTGCCGAGCCACTGAATTTTGCGCACGTCGTAGCGGACGGCGCCGTCGACGAACAGCGTCGGGAACGGAATCGGCCGCTGCGGCTCGGCGATCACCGTGCCGTCCTTGGGCGCGAGCTCGTAGACGTAATTGGTGGCGGCGAGCGAGCTGGCGCCCGGCTTGTTCTGGACGATGACGGCCGGATTTCCGGGAACGTGACGGCCGAGATGATGCGCCAGCACCCGCGCATTGAGATCGTAGCCGCCGCCGACATCGGAGCCGACCACGATGGAGATGGTCTTGCCGCGGTAGAAGTCGGCGACGGATGCCGTTTCGGCTGCGGCGCTGCCTGCGGTCAGCGTAGCAGCAATAAAAATCGCGATGCCGACGATACACCCGATGCGCCGCAAAGATTTCGGCATGGCCACCCCAGACGATTCGATCTTTTTGTCGATCGGAGAAAGCCGTCGATCGCAACGCGACGGGTTGCAACCCGGACCGTATCAAACACCCGCCGACGCGGCAACGAGCGTGTCCGTTTCCATGTCTTGGTCTTTGACGGCGCCGATCAACTCCGTCACCTTCTTGATGCCGCGGGCGTCACACCAGGCGGCGAGATCGTCGATGATGGTGATCAAGGCGGTCGGATTGCGGAAGCCGGCGTAGCCGATGCCGACCGCGGACGCGCCGGCCAGCATGTATTCGACCACGTCCTCGGCTTTGGTCACGCCGCCGATGCCGATGATCGGAATTTTGACCTGTTTGGCCACCTGATAGACCATGCGCAGCACGATCGGTTTGAGTGCCGGCGACACGAGGCCGCCGAACTTGTTGCCCAGCGCCGGGCGGAAATTGTCGGTCCTGATCTTGAGCGACAGAAACGTGTTGGCGATCACCAGCGCGTCGGCGCCGGCGTCCTCGGCGGCGCGCGCGATCGAGACGATGTCGCCGGCATTGGGCGAAAGTTTCACCCATAACGGCTTTGTGGTGCGCGCCCGCATCGCGGTGATGCAGTCGCGCGTGTAGGTCTCGTGCATGGCGAAATTGCCGCCGCTCGAGTTGCGCGTCGGGCACGAGATATTGGCCTCGATGACGTCAACGTCCGGCACGGAGAGCTCGGCGGCAAGCGCGGCAAAATCCTCGATGGTTTCCGACGACACGCTGACCACCAAGGGCGGCGTGAACTTGGCGTATTCAGGGACGATGTGCTCGATGAAGTAGTCGATGCCTTTGCCCGGGAGCCCGATCGACTGGATGATGCCGGCCTCGGTCTCGGCCATGCGCGGCGTCGGATTGCCGAGCCGCGGCTCGCGGCAGATGGTTTTCGCCACCAGGGCGCCGAGCCGGTTGAGATCGATGACGTCGTTGTACTCCCAGGAGAACGCGCCGGAGGCCGGCTGCACCGGGTTCTGCAGCGTGATGGCGCCGATCTTGACGGACAGATCTACCATCCGACCGCCTCCTGCATGTTGAACACCGGGCCCTCGCGGCAGACCCGGCGCAGGATGCGCTTGCCGTCGACCTCGAAGGTACGCACGCAGACGTAGCAGGCGCCAAAGCCGCAGACCATGATCTGCTCCATGGCGACCTGGCCGGGAATGCCGTGCTTCTTGCCGAGCCGCTGCATCAGCTTGAGCAGGCGGTTGGAGCCACAGGTGAAGAACGCGTCGGCTTTGTTTTGCGCGATCAGGTCTTCGAGAATTTTTTCGACATTCTCGACCGCGCTGGTTCCGTCGGAATCGAGCACCGTGATGGTCTTGGCGCCGAGCCCTTCGAACAGCTCCTTCGACATCACCACGCCGGGATGGCGCGCCGATAGGATGGCGGTGACGCCGACCTTGTTCTCCGCGGCGAGCTGCGACAGCGGCGCCAAGGTGGCGAGGCCGACGCCGCGGCCGAGCACCACGATGTTGCGCCACGACGGCTCGAGTACAAACCCGCGGCCAAGCGGACCGGCGACGTTGAACTCGTCGCCCGGCCGCAGCAGCGCCATGCCGCGGGTGCCGCGGCCTTCGACTTTGTAGAGAAACTCGATCTGCTGGTTTTGCTTATCGACCCGGTAGACGCTCATCGGCCGGCGCATCCAGACGTCGGCGCCGTCCGGGGAGGGGCAGAGCAGGTGAAACATCTGCCCGGCGTAAGCCTTGAGCGCGGCCGGGTGGACCTTGAGGACGACCAGCCTGTACTCGTCATTGACCGCGGTGTTGGCAACCACAGTGCCGATGAACTCGCCGACCAGCCGCTGCGGATACGGGTCGGCGTCGCCGACGCGCAGCGCGGAGTTGGTGTAGTTGCGGTTCGGGCCAAGCTGCATTGCGCCAAGTATAGGAATTCCACGCCACTGTGTCAATTTTGGAACAGTGCGGAACCCGCCGCGATTCCGTCGGACGTGCTATCGCCCGCCGTAGAGCAGCGTCAGGTTTATCCTGTGATTCTCGTATCCTGATGCGAATTCTGGCCGGTCGGAGTAGTGAAACAGGCGGGAGCGAAATAAGACAGCTCGGTTCTGAGCGTACGGTACTACCAGGGTCTTGCCGGCGCTTTGTTCCAAAAATGTTACAATCCGTTCCTGATCAGCATCATAATGCTTGATCTCCCAATCACTTGGCGGTGGAGCGAGGCACACGACCAAGCCGCCGCTCCCGCGCTTGAGGTTGGCTTGCGTCGGCGTGACCCAGAAATTGACGCTGACCGCGGCATCGTCGGCGTGGACATCGACGGCCGCTTGGGCCTGTAGGCCTTTGAAGGCCCAGGCCTGGGACAGCGCATGCGCGCCGAGAATCTCGGGAAAGGCGTGCCGCAGTTCGTCGGCGATCTGCAGAAAGAGCGGGCAGGCGAGGCCGTCTTCCAGATAGGAGGCGACAAAACCCGCGATATGGGAGAAGTCGTGCCAGATCGTGCTCTCCAGCAGAAAGCGATGCAGCGAGTCGAGCGCGGGCTGCGTGAGGAGAGCGTCGACGAAGATCGCGCCTTGCGTAGCGAACTGTGCGGCGAGCACGGTCCGGTCCGCGTACGCGTTGACGGCGCCGGCGGCGATCTCGGGAGCCTCGCGCAAGTGGATCGGAGTGTTGTAGTCGTCGCCGAGCACCTCGAACTGGGCCTCGGACAATGGCACTGGCTCGTTGGCGAATTGCTCCGCAACCGAGTGGTAGTTGCGCGCCAACAGTTCAAAGCGAAGACGCTCGTGCGCGTGCTGCGAGAGATAGAGAAACTGCTCGGCATCGTGTTCGAGTTTTTGCCGCGTCGCCGTAGTCAGCGATTTCAACGCCATTGTCGTGCGGTCGTCGCCGCGGCGGAGCTCATAGGTGCGGGCGAAATGGTCGAGCGCCCGGCCGCGCTCGCCTTGCGCCAGCCACAGAAAGCCCAAGACGCGGTGGGCCTCATAGTGCTGCGGTTCGAGCTGCGCGGCCCGGCTGAAAGCTTTGATCGCCTCCTGTATATCGCCAAGGCGGAGCAGCGCGACAGCGCGGTTGTAATGCGCCGAGACGTAGGTCGGATCGGCGCGCAGCGCCGCCTCGAAACAGGCAATCGCGTCGCGATGGCGGCCCTGGGCGGCGACCGTCACGCCGAGATTATGCGTCACCGCGGGATCGCCGGGCACGATCGCCAGCGCCGCGCGATAGCCGCGCTCGGCCTCCGCCGGCCGGCCGGCTTGGAGATGCGCCGTGGCCTCGGCGACCAGCGCGCGAAATTCATTCGATCGTTGCGTGGCCAAGCGCTGCTCCTGTGGCCGATCTTAGCCAGCGGCGTTCCGTGCACAAATTGGAAAAAATTTTGATTTTGGTACATGCGGCCGCTAGGGTGCCGGGCCTCTCGTAGCCCGCATGGAGCGCAGCGCAATGCGGGGTGCGGTGAGTAATCTGACCTCCGGATTTCGCTTCGCTCCATCCGGGCTACAGGTAAGTGAATTTCAAGGGTAAAGCTCCGTGACCACACGCATCACCATCCGCAAACCGGACGACTGGCACCTGCACGTGCGCGACGGCGAAATGCTCAAAGCCGTGCTGCCGTTCACCGCGAAGAATTTCGGGCGCGCGATTTTGATGCCGAACCTGATCCCGCCGGTGCGCACCACAGCCGACGGCGCCGCCTATCGCGAGCGCGTCATGGCGGCGGTGCCGAAGGGCTCGACCTTCAAGCCGCTGATCACCTGCTATCTCACCGACGACACCGATCCCGACGACGTCGAGCGCGGCTTTCGCGACGGCCTGTTCACCGGCGTCAAGCTTTATCCGGCCAATGCCACCACCAATTCGGCCGCCGGCGTGACCGATTACGCCAAAGTCATGCGCGTTCTGGAGCGCATGGAAAAGATCGACATGCCGTTTTTGATGCACGGCGAGGTCACCGATCCGGACGTCGACGTGTTCGACCGCGAGAAGGCGTTCATCGACCGCCACCTGTCGAAATGGATCAAACAATTTCCGAAGTTGCGCTTCATCCTCGAGCACCTGTCGTCCAAGGACGGCGTCGATTTCGTGAAAAGCGCGGCGCCGCAGGTCGGCGGCACCATCACGCCGTATCACATGGTGCTCACCCGCAACGACTGGTTCGGCCACGGGCTCAAGCCGTACATGTACGTGATGCCGGTGATCAAAACCGCGCGCGACCGCGAGGCGCTGCGCAAGGCGGCGACCTCGGGCGCTTCCTGCTATTTCCTCGGCACCGACTCGGCGCCGCACCCCTACGCCAAAAAAGTCTCGGTCAACGGCATTCCGGGCATGTTCAATGCGCCGGTCGCCATCGAAACCTACGCCAAAATCTTCGAGGAGGAGGGTGCGCTCGATAAACTCGAAGCGTTTGCCTCATTGAACGGGCCGAAGCATTATCGGCTGCCGCCCAATACGGAGACAATTACGCTCGAGAAGACCTCGTGGACCGCGCCCGAGGAGGCCAAGGTGGCGGGCCCCGACGAGCGCGCCCTGATCTGGCGCGGCGGCGAGACCATCGAGTGGAAGGTGGTGGCATAACCAATTATTGTCATGCCCCGCGAAAGCGGTGCATCCAGTAATCGCAAAGCGTGCCGTCTCGCTCCCACCGCGACGCTCGTGATTACTGGATCGCCCGGTCAAGCCGGGCGATGACAGCGCAAAGGAAAAAAGTCCAATGACAGCCTTCCCCGACAAAGCGGTGATGGCCGAGCTGACGGCGAAGATGCTGATCGAGGTGGAGGCGGTCCGCTTCATGACGGACAAGCCATTCGTCTTCACCTCGGGCTGGGCCAGCCCGGTCTATACCGACTGCCGGCGGCTGATCTCGTTTCCGCGGGTGCGGCAGACGCTGGTCGATTTCGGCGTCGCCACGATTTACCGCGATGTCGGTTTCGAGCAATTCGACGCGGTGGCGGGCGGCGAGACCGCGGGCATTCCGTTCGCCGCCTGGGTGGCCGACCGGCTGATGCTGCCGATGCAATACGTGCGGAAGAAGCCGAAAGGTTTCGGCCGCAATGCCCAGATCGAGGGCCATATCGAAGACGGCGATCGCGTGCTGCTGGTCGAGGACATGACCACCGACGGCCGCAGCAAGGTTAATTTTTGCCGCGCGCTGCGCGGCGCCGGCGCCGTCGTCGAGCACGTCTTCGTGTTCTTTTTCTACGACATCTTTCCCGAGGGCGAAAAAATCCTCGGCGATCTCGGCGTCACTCTGCACGCGCTTGCCACCTGGTGGGACGTGCTGGAAGTAGCGAAAAAGAGCGGTCGTTTCGACAAAGGCAAGCTCAAGGAAGTGGAAAAGTTCATGAAGGATCCGGCCGGCTGGTCGAAGGCGCACGGTGGTGTCGCCGTCGCGGCGGCGGAGTGATTTGAGCGAGTAGAAGAGAACAGAGAAAATGCCAAACGAAGTTGCGGATGTGATTGTGGTCGGCGCCGGCAATGCGGCGTTTTGCGCGGCGCTGGCGGCGCAGGAGAGCGGCGCCAAGGTCTTGATGTGCGAAGCGGCGCCGGAAGACGAATCCGGCGGCAACAGCCGCTTCACCGCCGGCTCGATCCGCGTCGTCTATAACGGCGTCGACGACATCAAGACCTTGGTGCCCGATCTCACGCCCGCCGAAATCGATACCACCGACTTCGGTACCTACACGGCGGACCAGTTCTTCGACGACATGGCGCGGGTGACGCAAAATCGCGCCGATCCCGATCTCGTCGAGCTGCTGGTCACCAAGAGCTTCCCCTCGCTGAATTGGATGCGCGAGAAGGGCGTGCGGCTCATTCCGATCTACGGCAGGCAGGCGTTCAAGATCGAGGGCAAGTTCAAGTTCTGGGGCGGGCTCACGGTGGAATCGGTCGGCGGCGGGCCCGGGCTGATCAACATGCTCACCGCGGCGGCGAAAAAACGCGGCATCGAAATCCGCTACGCCACCCGTGGCATCGATCTGCTCTTCGACGGCAACCGCGTCGAGGGCATACGCGTGCGGCAGAACGGCGAGGTGCGCGAGCTGCGCGCTAAGTCTGTGGTGCTGGCCTGCGGCGGCTTCGAAGCGAATCCGGAATGGCGTACGCGCTATCTCGGCCCGGGCTGGGACCTCGCCAAGGTGCGTGGCAGCCGCTACAACACCGGCGACGGCATCCGCATGGCGATCGACATCGGCGCCGCGCCGCGCGGCAACTGGTCGGGCTGCCACGCCGTGCAATGGGAAATGAACGCGCCGGAATTCGGCGATCTCGCCGTCGGCGACCAGTTCCAAAAACACTCCTATCCGTTCTGCATCCTGATCAACGCCACCGGCAAGCGCTTTGTCGACGAGGGCGCCGACTTCCGCAATTACACGTACGCCAAATACGGCCGCGTGGTGCTGGAGCAGCCCGGCCAGTTCGCCTGGCAGGTGTTCGATCAGAAAACAAAACATCTGCAGCGCGACGAATACAAAATCCGCCAGATCACCAAGGTGACGGCCAACACCATCGAGGAGTTCGCCAAGAAGCTCGAGGGCGTCAACGCGGCCGAGTTTTTGAAGACCATCAAGGAATACAATGCCGCGGTGCGCAGCGATGTGCCGTTCAATCCGAACGTCAAGGACGGCCGCGGCACGACGGGGCTTGCGGTCAACAAGAGCAACTGGGCCAACACCATCGACACGCCGCCGTTCGAAGGCTACGCGGTGACCTGCGGCGTCACCTTCACGTTCGGGGGGCTGCGCATCAACACCGATGGCGAAGTGCTCAATACCGACTACCAGCCGATCCGCGGCCTCTATGCGGCGGGCGAACTGGTCGGCGGCCTGTTCTACTTCAACTATCCGGGCGGCTCCGGCCTGATGTCGGGCACCGTGTTCGGCAAGATCGCCGGTACCTCGGCGGCGCGCTCCGGTAAGAACTGACATGGACGTCAAGCTCAAGCGTCCGCTCAACGAGTTGTCCGCGGTCGAGATCGCGGAAAAAATCGCCGCGGGCGAAACGACGTGCGAGGCGGTGGTGCGTGATTGCGTGGCACGCATCGCCGCGCGCGACGGCATCGTCAAGGCGTGGGTGAATTTCGATCCGAAGACCGCGCTGGATCAGGCCCGCGCGCTCGATCGCGAACCGCGGCGTGGCCCGCTGCACGGCGTGCCGATCGGTCTCAAGGACACCATCGACACGTTCGACATGCCGACCGAGATGGGCTCGCCGATCTATCGCGGCCACCGGCCGAAGGCGGACGCCGCCTGCGTGGCGCTGCTGCGCCGCGCCGGCGCCGTTATTCTGGGCAAGACCGCGACCTGCGAATTCGCCGGCAGCGCACCGCCGGCAACCAGCAATCCGCATAATGCCGCGCACACGCCGGGCGGCTCGTCGAGCGGCTCGGCTGCCGCGGTCGCCGACCGCATGGTGGCGGCGGCGCTCGGCACCCAGACCGGCGGATCGATCCTGCGTCCGGCGTCGTTCTGCGGCGTGTTCGGCTACAAGCCGACCTACAACACCATCAACAAGGCCGGCACCTGGCCGGCCGCCGATTCCATCGACACCATCGGCTGGCTGGCGCGCTCGATCGATGATTGCGAGATGCTGACCGCGGTGCTGCGCATGGAGGTGCCAAAGGCGCCTGCCGAACTCAATGCGCCGCCGCGCATCGGGATCTGGCGCACCGACCTGTGGGACACCGCGCAGCAGGAAACGAAAGACGCCGTCGAGCAGGCGGCTAGAGGACTTGCCAGGGCCGGCGCCAAGGTCCACGACATCGAGCTGCCGGCGGCGTTCAAAGACGTTTATGTCATCGCCCGCTCGACCGTCGGTTTTTACGAGCGCGCCGCCTGCATGGCATTCGCCTGGGACCGCCAGCGCGAACTGCTGTCGCCGCAGATTCGCACCTACATCGAGAACGGTCATAAAATTTCGCGCGACGAGTATGTCGCCGGCATGAAGAAGCTCGATGAATGCCGCGCGCTGCTCGGCACAGTGTTTGAGGACGTCGACGTGCTGCTGGTGCCGTGCGTACCCGGCGAAGCGCCGCGAGGTCTTGGCGCCACCGGCGATCCGCGTCTGCAGGCGATCTGGACTGCACTGCATACGCCGAGCATGACGTTGCCGACCCACCGCGGCCCCAACAATCTGCCGGTCGGCATTCAGCTCGTCGGCCAGCGTTACGCCGACGATCATCTGTTCGCCTGCGCGCGGTGGGTGTGGAACGCGATCGGCGAGGAGGAGATGGTGGGGTATCGATCATGACAACCCCTCCTTCGTCATGCGCGGGACGGGAACCCCGCGACGCTCGCCTCGCGGGGACCCCGTTGACCCGCGCATCCAGGCAGCGTTTCAGTTTGCTCGACCTCACCATGGATTGCCGGGTCAGGGGCACTCCGCCGCGCGAGCGCGGCGGGGACCCCGTGCCGGGCAATGACGGGGACTGATGGAATTCGATAACGCCTTCGACGTGCCGCTGCCGCCCGACCAGACCTGGGCCGTGCTGATGGACATTCCGCGCATCGCGCCGTGCATGCCGGGCGCCGAGCTGACCGAAGTCGTCGACGCGCGGAACTACAAGGGCAAGATTTCGGTGCGGCTCGGGCCGGTCGCGTTGGCATTTGCCGGCCGGGTGGAGATCGATGCCATCGACGAGGCCAATCGCAGCGCCAAGGTCAAGGCGCAGGGCAGCGACGCCAAGGGCCGCGGTGCCGCCAACGCCACCGCGAGCTTTCGTATCGAGCCGGCCGGCGCCGGCTCAAAAGTCTTGATTCATACCGATCTGATGCTGTCCGGCGCGGTGGCCCAGTACGGTCGCGGCGTCGGCATGATCCAGGCCACGGCGGCCCAAATCATCGGGCAATTCGCCGGCAATCTGCGGGCGCAGTTGGCGCGCGAAGTCGCGGCGCCCCCTGTGGCTGCTGCTGCGCCGTCGGTCGCGGCTGCGCCAGCCTCCGCGGCCGCGCCTGCGGCGGCTCCGCCGTCTTTCGTGGCCGCGCCGCCGCTCCAGCCGGAGCAGATTCCGCGGCCCGCAACTACGCCGACGCCACCCGCGGCGAAGCCGATCTCCGGCCTGTCGCTGATCGCGCGCGTCATCTGGCAGGCCATCGTGACGCGGTTCACCGGGCGGCGACCTTGACTGGCGGGTCAGCAAGCGCGACCACGTCATTGTCCTTTAAGCGAGCAGCAAAATCGTGAGCGAACTAATCGGCGCTCGTATCCGGCGCATTGAGGACGAGCCGCTGCTGCGCGGCAGTGCCCGCTTCGTCGACGATCTCAAATCGGCCGGCGTGCTGGAAGCGGCGTTCGTGCGCGGCCAGCATCCGCACGCGCTCATCCGCGGCGTCGATGCGGGCGCGGCCCGGGCGTTGCCCGGCGTCGTCGCCGTCCTCACGCTCGACGATCTCATGCCGGTTCTCAAAGACCGGCGCATGACGCGCATTTCCAATTCCGGAACCAAGCTCGACCAGAGCTGGGCGTTCGCGCTTGCCGACGGCGAAGTGTCGTTCGTCGGCGAGCCGGTCGCCATCGTGATCGCCGCCGATCGCTACGTCGCCGAGGATGCGGCGTCTCTGGTCGTCGTGGATTACGAGGTGCTGCCGGCGGCGACCGATTGCCGCGATGCGGCGCAGGCCGCGCCGGTGCGGCGCGAGCTTGGCTCCAACCAGGTCATCTCCTATCGCGTCGGCTTCGGCGACGCCGACGCGGCATTTTCCGGCGCGGCGCATGTGTTGCACGAAGATCTTTGGATTCATCGCGGCGCCGGCCACTCGATCGAGTGCCGCGGCATTTTGGCCGAAATCTCCGACCGCGGCACCAACGTGTGGGCCTCCACGCAAAAAGCCCATGACCTGATGCACGCCTTTGCCGATTACGTCGCGCTCGACGAAAGCCGCTTGCGCGTGGCGACGCCGGCGGTCGGCGGTGGCTTCGGCCCAAAGCTCTGCGTCTATCCGGAGGACGTGGCGGTGGTCGCGGCGGCGACCTTGCTGCGCCTCTCGGTGAAATGGACCGAGGACCGCCGCGAATATTTCACCAACGCGGTGCAGGAGCGCGACCAATATTGGTCGATCGAAATCGCCGCCGATGCGGAGGGCCGCGTGCGCGGCATCCGCGGCAAACTCCTTCATGATCTCGGCGCCTATGCGCTGCAAGACGTGAACCTGCCGTACAACTCGGCGACCACGCTGACCGGGCCTTATGTCGTGCCGGCGCTCGCGATCGACGTGAGCGTCATGCACACCAACAAGGCGCCGGTATCCTCGGTGCGCGGCGCCGGCTATCCACAGGCCGCCTTCGCCATGGAGCGGCTGCTCGATCGGCTGGCGCATGAGCTGAAAATCGACCGCGCCGAGTTGCGCCGCCGCAATCTGATCCCGGCCGAGAAGATGCCGTACACAAAACCACTGAAGACGCGCGCCGGCGAGATGGTGCAGTACGACAGCGGCGATTATCCCGGCTGCCAGGCCGAGCTTTTGCGCCACGCCGGCTGGGACGATTTTCCGAACCGGCAGCGCGAGGCGCGGGCGCACGGCCGTTATCTCGGCATCGGTCTCGGCCACGGCGTCAAAGGCACCGGCCGCGGCCCGTTCGAATTTGGTGGCGTGCGGGTGTCGCCGACCGGCCACATTTTTGTTTCGACCGGCGCCGCCGCGATGGGGCAAGGCCTTGCCACGGCGCTGGCGCAAATATGCGCGCAAACGTTCGGCGTGCGCGCCGAAGACGTCACCGTCGTTGCCGGCGATACCGCGGCCGCGGCCTTCGGGCTCGGCGGCTTCGCCAGCCGGCAGACCGTCACTGCCGGCTCATCGGTGCACATCGCGGCGCAGAGCGTTGCCGCCAAGGCGCGCAAGCTCGCAAGCCATGTGCTGGAAGCCGCCGAGGAGGATCTCGAACTCGCCGACGGCGAAGTGCGCGTGGTCGGCGCGCCGCAATTGTCGGTCAAGCTTGGCGAGTTGGCGCGCATCCTCAAAGGCGCGCCGGGCTACGGCTTCCCGCCCGGCATCGATCCCGGACTGCAAGCCGACGCCATGTTCCGCATCGACAAGCTCGCCTACGCCAACTCGTGCCATTGCGTCGAGGTGGACGTCGATATCGAGACCGGCGCGGTGCGCATCGTGCGCTACGTCGCGCTTCAGGATTCCGGGCGACGCGTCAATCCGGTCATCGTCGAGGGCCAGCTGCATGGCGGCATCGCCCATGGCGTCGGCAACGCGCTGTTCGAATGGATGGGCTACGACGCGTCGGGCCAGCCGGTCACCACGACGTTCGCCGATTATCTGTTGCCGACCGCGACCGAGCTGCCGCGCTTCGAGGCGCTCTATAAAGAGACGCCGTCGCCGCACAATCCGCTCGGCGTCAAGGGCGTCGGCGAACTTGGCGTCATTCCGGCCGCCGCGGCCTTGATCTCGGCCATCGAGGACGCGCTCTCGCCATTCGGCGTGCACATCGCCCAGATGCCGATCACGCCCGACAAGATTGTCGAGCTGATCGCGCAGGCGCGCAGCGCGGCGAAGAGCTAGGTTTTGACGCGTGCGCACGACAGGCGCACACTGCCGGCAGACAGGGAGAGGCGACATGAAGACTTTCGCATTCGGTGCGCGTATCGCGCTCGGCGCGGTGCTCGGCTTGGCGGCTTTGTCAGCCGCGCCGGCGCAGGCCACCGATTATCCGACGCGGCCGATCCATTTCATCCTGCCGTTCCAGCCGGGCGGCATTGTCGATTTTGCCGGCCGCGTGCTCGGGCAAAAGCTCGGCGAAATCCTCGGCCAGCCGGTCATTCCGGAAAACCGGCCCGGTGCCGGCGGCATCGTCGGGGTCGATTACGTCGCCCATTCGGCGCCCGACGGGTACAACATCGTGCTGATCGATCCCGGGATCGTCGCCAATCCGAGCTTGCAGCAAAAGATGCCGTACGACGTGTTCAAGGATCTCGTTACGGTTTCGATCATCAACTCGTCGCCCGAAGTTCTGGTCGTCGCGCCGCAGCTCGGCATCAAGACCTACGCGGAACTCGTCGCCTACGGCAAAGCCAATCCGGGCAAGCTCAATTACGGCACCGCCGGCGTCGGCACCACGCCGCATCTTGCCGCCGAGATGTGGAAGGCGCGCACCGGCATCGAGGCGACGCACGTGCCCTACAAGGGCATCGGCCCGTCCTACGTCGATCTGATGAGCGGCAAGATCCAGATGGAGTTTTCCAGCATCGCCGGGGCACTGCCGTTCACGTCGAAAGGCAATGTCATCGCGCTCGCCACCACCGGCGCCAAGCGGCCGGCGGTCTATCCCGACATTCCGACCATGGAAGAGGCCGGCCTGCCGGGATTCGAGATCGACCTCTGGCTCGGCGTCTATGGGCCGGCAAAAATGCCGCCCGACGTTCTGGAAAAGCTTAACCGCGGCATCGCCAAGGCGCTGGCGGACGAGGACCTGAAAAAGGCGTTCGCCAAGTTCGGCCTCACGCCGCGCGGCACCAGCGTAGACGAAGGCGCCGCGTTCACAAGGTCCGAGTATGACAAGTGGAAGAAAGTCATTCTCGACGCCCATATCACGCTCGATTGAGCCGACGCCGAAATGGCCCCGCCCTGGCCGGCCGAGTTGCGGCTGCATAAGGATCGCCAAGCTCTCACCGTGACCTTCGACGACGGTGAGAGCTTCGCGCTTGCCGCCGAATACCTGCGCGTGCGCAGCCCGAGCGCCGAAGTGCAGGGCCATTCGCCGAGCGAGCGGCGCACCGTGGCCGGCAAACAGGACGTGCGCATCCTCGAACTGCATCCGGTCGGCAATTACGCGGTGCGCCTCGTATTCGACGATCTGCACTCGACCGGCATTTTCAGCTGGGATTACCTTTACGAGCTCGGCCGCAATCGCGAGCCATACTGGCGCGATTATCTCGCCGAGTTGGCCGAGAAGAATCTGTCACGCGCGCCGGCGCGGTGAGCGCGGCGCGGTTGGGCCTGATCCGAGCGATCATTCTCTCGGTACGGCAAGGTGCCCCAAATCCGCGCGGGCAACGATCAGCCCCGCTTGACGGCGCAATCGCTTGCTGATCCCTTAGGGCGGATACCGGGAAAGAGGAAGCGATCCATGTTGTCAATGCGTTCTTTGTTTCCGTTTGCGGCGGTTGCAATTTTGCTGACTGCTGCCGCCCCCTCGCAGGCGCAAACCATCGTCGACGAATGGCAAAGCATCAAAGCGCCGCCGCCGCCCGAGCTCAAGCCGGTGACGCTGTCTGCGAAGACGACCGCGCTACTGGTCATGGATCTCATCAAGCAGGCCTGCAACGAGAAGGCCCGCCCGCGCTGCGTCGCCTCGATCCCGCACGTTGCAAAGTTGCTCGCCGCAGCACGCGGCAGTGGGGTCATGGTCATCTATACGCTGTTCCCGAGCCCGTCGCCGGCAACTTTCCCAAACCCGGTCATCGGCGACACCCTGCCGGATGTCGCGCCCAAGGGTAACGAGCCGGTGGTAACGTCCTTTGTCGACAAGTTCATCCTCGGCGACAAAGATACCGGCCTGGAAAAAATGCTGAAGGACAAGGGCATCACGTCAGTGATCACAGTTGGTACGGCAACAAACGGAGCGGTGCTCTATACGTCGAGCGCGGCAGCGCTGCGCGGGTTCAGCGTCGTCGTTCCGGTGGACGGGATGTCGGGCACCGGCCAGATCGTTTATGACGAGCAAGCCGTCGCCTACACCCTGACGCACGCACCCATCTTGTCGCCGCACATCACGCTGACCACGACCGACATGATCAAGTTCCAATGATGCCGCTTCGCCATTGCCACTGATTGAATGTGGCTTGGCGATGCCGGATCGGCCAGGATGAGGGCGGCTGTTTCGCCGCCTTCGTCGTATCGCGCGGCAATGCCACGAACCATTGACGCCGCAGCGTGAATGGAGAGAAGACATGCGAGCCTATCAATTGCCCAAAGGCGGCGCCGGCATCGAGGCGCTGGCGCGCGTCGAGCGGCCCGATCCCGGAAAGCCGGGGCACCGTCAGGTGCTGGTGCGGGTGCGCGCCTGCTCGCTCAATTTCCGCGATCTCGGCATCGTGCGCGGCTCCTACCGGATGCCGGTGCGCGAGAACGTCATTCCGCTGTCCGACGGCGCCGGTGAGGTTTTGGAAGTCGGCCCCGGCGTCACCCGCTTCAAGGCAGGCGACCGCGTCGCCGGCAATTTCTTTCAGCGCTGGCCCGGCGGCGAGCCGGCACCTGACGCGCACATGAGCGCGCTCGGCGGCGGCATCGACGGCATGCTCGCCGACTACGCACTGCTCGAAGAGGACGGCGTCGTCAAGATTCCGGCGCATCTGTCGCTCGATGAGGGCGCGACCCTGCCGTGCGCCGCCGTCACCGTGTGGCACGCCATGATCGAGCACGCCAAGCTCAAAGCCGGCGACAGTGTGCTCTTACAAGGCACCGGCGGCGTGTCGATCTTCGGCCTGCAATTCGCCCGCGCCATGGGCATCGCCGCCATCATCACCTCGTCGAGCGACGACAAGCTTAAGCGCGCCAAGGCGCTCGGCGCCGCGCACGGCATCAACTACAAGACCAATCCCGATTGGGACAAGGCCGCGATCGAATGCACCGGCGGCCGCGGCGTCGATCACGTCGTCGAGGTCGGCGGCGCCGCGACGCTCACGCGCTCGTTCCACGCCATCCGGGTCGGTGGCAAGATCACCTTGATCGGCGGGCTCAGCGGCGGCGCCACCGAGCTCAATCCCGGCCTGATCTTCGCCCGGCGCGCCAACGTCCAGGGCATCTCGGTCGGCTCGACGCAAATGTTCATGGCCATGAACCGCGCCATCGAAGTGTCCGCCATCAAGCCGGTGATCGACAAAGTCTTCGCCTTCGACGACGCCCAGGCCGCCTACCGCCACATGGCGTCAGGCGCGCATTTCGGGAAGATCGTGATCCAGGTGGGGTGAGGGAGTGGCCGGTACTCAGATCGCGCGAGTGGACTCTTTCAAGAGCTGAGCCGGGCAAGGCGCAAGGCTATCATTTCTCTTTATCGCCTCTCGTTCACAGCCTCCTGCGCCGCCAGCATCCGCTTTGCCGCTGCAACGTCGACAAGCGGATACGTATCGAAATGCGCGGGGATGATATCGGCCCACTCGTTGAGAATGCGGTGAAGCGCATCGTTGTCAGCCAAATCGAAGATCGCGACGGCGCCGCGCCCGGCGCGGGCATAGACATGCCGGCAAACGCCCTGCGCTTCGTAACCGGCAATCCACGGCCAGAACGACTGCCGCGTCTTGGCCAGTTCGGAAGGCCGTTCCGGCCGCGGCGTCGAGACAACCAGAAACAACATGATGGCGACCCAAGCCTCAACTTCATTCACGAGCACGGCGTGCCGCTTAACACTACGGCTTACCGCACCTTGATATCGGCGGCGCGAATCACCTTGCCCAATCTCGGCGCCTCTGCTTTCACGGAAGTCGGCAAATCCCGCCGGTAGCTCTGCGATTAAAGCTACGCCAGTTCTCCGGCTGCGGGTAGGGGATCGATGCCGTTTGGCGACGTGGTTCAGTATCGACGCGCGTGCGGATCCAGCCAGTAGTTGCTGTTCGAGGCGATTGTCGAAATGACGTTGAGGTTCTTCAGCGTCGTACTCGCCCCGACTATGACGCCGAGACAGACGGCGATTTTGGCGACAACTGCCCAGAACCGCCTGCCGCCACGGCTCACATGTTTGCTGGCGGATCGCCATATGCCGACGGCCTGCCAAATGACAAGCATCACTTGCACCGCCACCATTGCGTAAAGGCAAAAGACCAGCACCGAGCGATCCTTGACGCCGACCGAAAGCCCAGCGATCGCACCAAACCAGATGATCAACCAGATAACGGCAACCAGAACGCCATTGATCCAATAGGTCTTGCCCAGCGAAAGGTCGCCACGCCAATGGCGAGAGATATAGGATGAGCCGTACGAATACTCATCTCCATACCATGATGGCTGCGGTGTCATTGCCTAGCCCCGTGTCAACAAACGACTGCCCCGCCCGGCAAAATATGGCATCGGAAAATCGCTGTACAGCGGCTTTGACTGAGCTTTGCTGGAAATGGTGGGCGCTGTAGGGATTGAACCTACGACCTCTCCCGTGTGAAGGGAACGCTCTCCCGCTGAGCTAAGCGCCCGCGCCATCGCGGATGGCGGCGACGGCTGGATTTAGGGACTGGGTCGGCGGGGTGTCAAGCGAGCACTATGGCCGTTTCCCGGATGCGGTGCAGCGCGCAGCGGTGCACCGCTGATCCGGGATCGTCACAAACTCCGAGCGCGTAACCGGTCTGCAGCGCACCACTGCGTGCTGCGCTGCGCCCGGGAAACGCCTGGATGGAAACCGGCTGCCTGACCTAATTTGACCTTGCCAGGCGTGAGGCGCTGGATTGCAGGGCGCGGATGCGGTCGGCGAGGGTGCTTTTTGGCTCGGCGGCGGCGGCTGCCTTGCCGGACGAAGCTTCGGTGCGCGTGCCGTTGCCGTTGATCGGGCTCGTGCCGTTGCTCGGGGCGGCGTGGCTTAAGGCTGGCGCGCCTGACGCGAGCATGGCTTCGATCGGCGAGCCAGGGCCTTCGAGCACGGCGGTGAGCCGCGCCACTTCGGCTGCCACATCGTTGATGCGCTCGCGAAGGAGCGCATTCTCGACCCGCTCGGCCGCCCAGCTCGATTCGGCTTCGCGCTGCAGGTTGGCGAGTTCGGTCTGCAGCTGGCCGCGTTCGCCGATGGCGGCGGCGAGCTGGGCTTCGAGCTGCGCGACCTCGCCTTTGTGTTTGTCGACGGCACCGGCGACCCGGCTGTCGGCCAACGCCAGCTCGCCGCGCAAATCGTCGCCGATCTTGCGCGCAGATTCAGCTTCGCCGCGCAGCCGCTCGATCTGGTAATCGCGCTCGGCGAGGAGCCGGCCCTGGTCGGCAAGCCGGGTTTCCAGTTCCTGTACGCGCTTACTGAAGAGCTCGGTTTCGGCGGCCTGCGCCACGAGCTGGCGTTCGAGCTCGACGGTGCGGGCGCCCAAATTGCCGACGTTGCCGCGCGCCGCGGCAAGATCGTTGGCGACCGCGGCGGCCTCATTGCGCTCGCGCGCCAGGCGGTCCTCGGCGTCTTTGGCGATGCGCTCGTGGTCGGCGACGCTGACCTTGAGCGCTTCGAGCTGGGTGCGCAGCGCGGCAAGCTCGACGCGCTGGGTGTCGGCATCGATCGACTTTTCGCCGAGCGCGGCGGTGATTTTCGCAAGCTCCGCCTCCTTGTCGGCGACCGCCCGCTCGGTGGCGCGCAACGCGCCCGCTTTGTGCGCCAGCTCGTCTTCGGTAGAGCGGATTTGCTCGCCCAGCGCCTTGTCGCGCGCTTCGAGTGCGAAGATCGCCGAAGTCTTTTCGCCGAGCTCTTTTTTCAGCTGATTGATGGCGTCGGCCTTCTTGCCCAGTTCGGCAAGCTGCGCCGTCGTCTTGGTCTTGAGCTGGTCGACGCTCATTTCAAGGCGCCGGGTCGACAGCGCGAATTCGGCGCGCAGCTGATCCTTATCGGCGCGGATTTCGGCGATGGTCAGCGGAGTGGCTGCTTCGAGCCGCCGCATGGTGAGGCGAACGGCGCGGTTGTGCACCAGCGGAACGAAAAGGAGCGCGAACAGGGCGGCGACCAGAAAGCCGATGCCGAAATACATCGCCGGTTCGACCATGATACTCACGTCTCCACACTGACGTTACCTGACACGCGCGCCGACAGCCTACCACAATGTCGGGTCGTTAACCTAAACGTTAACGCCGAGCGTGATCGCCAATCCACCGTTGCGCGCAAAGCGGCGGGTGAACGGAAACCGGGAGCTTGCGGCTGAAGTTCCGGCGCCGCGCCACGCGGAGATGCTTTAGAACGGATTCCAGGTCGGCCGCGACGTGAACTTGAGATAGCCGAGATTGGCGCCGAGCCGGAGGCCGACACCGGCGCGGATCGGCACCAGCACGACGTTATTGGCGGTCAGCGCCGTCATGCCGAGCCCGCCGATGAAATAGGCTGAGCCATCGATGCCGCCGAACCGGTCGTAAATCGCCTCGGTGCGCGGCAGGTTATAGACCAGCATCATGGTGCGCGAGCCGTTGGCGCCGGCATCGAAGCCGATGGTCGGGCCTTCCCAGAAGACGCGACGGTCGCCGGCATTCTTGGTGTAGAGCGTGCCGTCACCGTAGCGCAGGCCGCCAACCAGCGCACCGCCGGCCTCTTCGCCCAAAATGTATCCGTTCGGCTGGCCCCATTGGCTGCCCGCTTTTTCCACCAGCTGCGCCAGACTGCGGGACACGCCGCCGAAGAAGCGGTGGCCGGCGGCGATCAATTCATCGGCCGAGAATTCGTCGGTCCGGGCAGCTGGCGGCGGCGCCGGGGCCGGGCCGGGCGCCATCGCGGGCGGCTGCGCCGGAACCGGGGCCGGCTGTGCGCTCGCCGTCGCGGCGGTCAACGCGGCAAGCGACAGAGTGGCAGCGGCGAGCTTGACGGCCAGATTCATCGACATCTCCAGCTTAGCGCCCGAGCTTAACGCCTTTGTCACACGCTCACGCTTAAGGATTGCGGCCGCGCGCCCCGTTGCGCGAATGCCGATTCGAATCAGTTCAGCGTTGGCCAGAACTATGACCACAGCACGGCAAAAACGAAAGCATCGCGACCGATCGGCGCTGTCGGCTGTCGCCGCAGTCGCATTGTCACTGTTTGCCGGCGCTGCGTGGGCCGGCCCGACCGCACGTATCGTTGTCGATTGGCACACCGGGCTTGCCATTGATGGCTACGATCCGGTCGCGTTTTTTACCGACGGCAAACCGATGCTGGGCAGCGCTGAATTCGAGCTGCGGCACCACGGCGTGGTCTGGCGCTTTCGCAACAGTGGCAACCGCGCCGCATTCGCCGCATCGCCTGACATTTATATGCCGCGCTACGGCGGCTACGATCCGGTCGGCGTGGCGCGCGGCGTCGCGGTTGCCGGCAGGCCCAACGTCTGGCTGATCGCGGGCGAGCGCCTGTTTCTGTTCTACGACCCTGCCGATCGTCGAAAATTTGCCGGCGACGCCATTCATTTTATCGCCACCGCCGATCGCAAATGGCCGCAGCTGCAGCAGAGCCTCACGCCATAGCGTCGGCCAAGGCGATGAAGCCGGGGATGATGCATTCGGCGCTACCATAGCGCAGCGGCTGGCCGTCAGCCGTTCGCACGCTGCCGCCTGCCGCCTCGACGAGCGCGTGACCGGCGGCGGCGTCCCAATCGTGCACTGGGCTCAGGCGCGGATAGAGATCGGCCGAACCCTCGGCGATGCGGCCAAACTTGATCGCGGAGCCGCATGCCAGCACGTGCGCGATCGGCAAGCCGTCGAGGTAAGCCTTGGTTTGCGCATCGAGGTGCGAGCGGCTGGCGACGGCAACGAGATCCTGCGGCGGCCGCTTGCGGCCATGAATCGGCTGCGGCTTTGCCAGTTGCCCATCAGCCGCAAAGGCGATGCGCTCAGCGCCCTTGCCGACGATGCCGCGCCAGATCAGCCCCAGAGCCGGCGCGGCGACGATGCCGAGCAGCGGCCTGCCGTCGATCATGATGGCAATATTGACGGCGTACTCCTCGGAGCCGGCGATGAATTCGCGCGTGCCGTCGAGTGGATCGACCAGCGCATAGCTCCGGCCGACGACGCGCGGCGCGTCGCCTTCGGCTTGCTCCTCCGAGACTAAGGGCAGGGTTGGCGCGACCCGCGCCAGCCCGTCGCGAATCGCCGCTTCCGCGGCGAGGTCGGCCTCCGTCACCGGCGAGCCGTCGCGTTTGCGGTGCACGTCGCCCTTTCCTGCGAAGCTACGGACGACCAGCGCGGCGCGGACTGCAACCGCGGTGAGCGCCGGCATGAGCTCCGCGCAGGTTTCCGCGTCCATTACGGCCACGCCGGACTCCTTGGCGGAGGAGTCCGAATCGAGCGGTACGGTTCCCCCGCGGTTGCCGAATCGCGCGGGCTGTGACACCCACGGCCTCCGATATACGTCTGCGCGGAGCCTCTCATGTCAGGTCCCATCTCCTCCGGCCCTATGGCGCTTGGCGCGCTCGACCTTGCGGCGCTGCTCTGTTCGCGCGTCTGCCACGACCTGATCAGCCCTGTCGGCGCGATCGTCAATGGCATCGAAGTCTTGGAGGAGGACAAGGACGAGGAAACCCGGACCTTCGCGCTCGACCTGATCAAGAAGAGCGCCCGCAACGCTTCCGCCCGGTTGCAGTTCTGCCGGCTTGCCTTCGGGGCGGCCGGATCGGCGGGGGCGCAGCTCGAGACCGGCGACGCCGAAAAGGTCGCCCGCGGCCTCCTCGAGGACGATAAGATCAAGATCACCTGGAATCTGCCGCGCGAGCTCAAGCCCAAGAACCAGGTTAAGCTTTTGTTGAACATGTTGCTCGTCGCCGCCGGCGCCGTTCCGCGCGGGGGCTTGCTGACGGTCGATCCGGCGCCGGATGGCCCCGGCTACCGCATCACGGCTTCGGGGCTTCATGCCCGGGTGACGGCAATCGTCGCCGAACTCCTCGGCGGCAACCCGACCCAGCCAGTCGACGCCCACGGCATCCAGCCGTTTTATACGGGAATCCTGGCCCGCGACTGCGGCTTCTCGGTCAGCGCCATCGCCGACGGCGAGACCGTTGTGGTCGCAGCCTCCTGACGCCTCCTTTCGGCAGGGCGGGAGGCGAAATAGCGGCGTCGGTGAGTCTCTCCCGCAACCGAAATTAAAGAGTTTGGCAACAGACTAAGGGCGTCCGATCAGGCGCGCCGCGCGCTTGGCGACTGTGGCGTGCGCCCTTGCGCCGGCCATACGTGCTCGTAGTGCGTGTTCGTCCGGCTGCGGACGGCGGTAAAGGCGCGTCGGTATGGACGACCTGTTGCGTGAGTTTCTGACCGAGACCAACGAGAGCCTCGACCGGGTCGACGCCGAACTGGTGCGGTTCGAGCGCGAGCCGAACAACCGCGACATCCTCAGCAACATTTTTCGGCTGGTCCATACCATCAAGGGTACCTGCGGCTTTCTCGCCCTGCCGCGGCTCGAAGCCTTGGCGCACGCCGCCGAAACGCTGATGGGCAAGTTTCGCGACGGCATGCCGGTCACGGCCGACGCCGTCACGCTCATCCTTTCGACCATCGACCGCATCAAGCTCATTCTCGACGAACTCGAAACCCATCAGGCGGAGCCGGAAGGGAGCGACCGCGATCTGATCGCGAAGCTTGGCCATCTTGCCGAACCGCCGGTCGCTGCGCAGCCGGCGCCGCCGGCACCGCCGCCCGCCATTGAGCCTGACATATCCGCACCGCCGGAGACTACGGAGGCTATCGACTACGCCGCGCCACAGCGCCCCGACGACGAACGCGGCGAGCGCGTTGCCAATCATTCGATCCGCGTCAATGTCGATACGCTCGATCACCTGATGACCACGGTTTCCGAGCTGGTACTGACCCGCAACCAGCTCCTCGAAATCGTGCGCCGCCACGAGGATTCTGACTTCAAGGTGCCGCTGCAGCGGCTCTCCAACGTCACCGCCGAGCTGCAGGAAGGCGTCATGAAGACGCGCATGCAGCCGATCGGCAATGCATGGCAGAAGCTGCCGCGCATCGTGCGCGACCTGTGCGCCGAACTCGGCAAGGACATCGACCTGAAAATGGTCGGCGCCGAGACCGAGCTCGACCGCCAGGTGCTCGAGCTGGTCAAGGACCCGCTCACCCATCTGGTACGCAACTGCGCCGATCACGGTATCGAACGGCCGGCCGAGCGCATGGCCGCCGGCAAGCCGGCCAAGGGCACGATTCGCCTGGCCGCCTGCCATCAGGGCGGTCATATTATCATCGAAATCGCCGACGACGGCCGCGGCCTCGACATCGCGCGCATTCGCGCCAAGGCGGTCGAATACGGCCTGGCCAGCGAAGCCGAGCTCGCCGCGAAATCGGACAACGAAATCTGCAATTTCATTTTCGCGCCGGGTTTCTCCACCGCTGCGCGCGTCACCAGCGTTTCCGGCCGCGGCGTCGGCATGGACGTGGTGCGCACCAACATCGAGCAAATCGGCGGTACCGTCGATCTGGAATCGATTGCAGGCGCGGGCGCCAAGTTCACAATCAAGATCCCGCTGACGCTGGCAATCGTCTCGGCGCTGATCGTGGAGGCCGGCGGCGAGCGCTTCGCCGTCCCGCAGCTCGCCGTTCTGGAACTCGTCCGCGCCAGCCGCAACGGCGAGCATCGCATCGAGCGCATCAAGGACACGCCGGTGCTGCGGCTGCGCAACAAACTGTTGCCGCTTGTTTACCTGAAAGACGTGCTGCGGCTCGGCGCCGGCGAGGGCGAAGGAAAAGACGAGAGCGCGAACGGCTTTGTCGTCGTCACCCAGGTCGGCAGCCAGGTGTTCGGCATCGTCGTTGACGGCGTGTTCCATACCGAGGAAATCGTCATCAAGCCGATGTCGTCGAAACTACGCGACATTGCGGCGTTCTCCGGCACCACGATCCTGGGCGACGGCTCGGTGATCATGATCATCGACCCGAACGGCATTGCGCAGACGCTCGGCCGCGCCGCCCAGCTCGGCCGCGACGACAAGCCGGAGCTGCAGGACCAAAAGGACAGCGCAGCCAATGATCTCGTGTCCTTGCTGGTGTTCCGCGCCGGCTCGCACCAGCCCAAGGCGGTGCCGCTGTCGCTGGTCACGCGGCTCGAGGAGATCGACTGTCGCAAGATCGAAGTCTCGGACGGCCGTTATCTGGTGCAGTACCGCGACCAGCTCATGCCGCTGCTGCGCATCGACACGCAGTCCGATCTCAAGCAGGCCGGCGCCCAGCCGATACTGGTGTTCTCCGACCGCGGCCGCTCCATGGGGCTCGTGGTCGACGAGATCGTCGACATCGTCGAGGACAAGCTCGACATCGAAGTGTCGAGCGACCGGCCCGGCGTGCTCGGCTATGCGGTGGTCAAGGGCAATGCCACCGAAATCCTCGACGTCGGCCATTTCCTGCCGCAGGCGTTCGCCGATTGGTTCCGGCGCCGCGGCTATGGCGGCGGGCAGATGATGCGCACCGTCCTTCTGATCGACGACTCGGCGTTCTTCCGCGACATGCTGACGCCGCTGATCAAGGCCGCCGGCTATCAGGTCGCGGCCGTCGGCTCGGCGGCCGAAGCCCTCGAAATGCTCGCGTCCGGCAGACGCTTCGATGTCGTCGTCACCGACATCGAGATGCCCGAGATGGACGGCTTTGCGCTCGCCGAAGCGATCCGCAGCCTGCCCGGCGCGGCCGATACGCCGATCATCGCCATTACCGCCATGGTGTCCGCCGAGGCGATCACGCGCGGCCGCGCCGCGGGTTTCCACGACTTTGTCGCCAAGTTCGACCGCACCGGACTGATCGCAGCCATCAAGGAGCAGGATCCGGCTATCGAGCAGGCCGCGTGAACGCCATGACCGACAATCTGCAGCTCACCGAATACGTCACATTCAGCACCGGCGGCCAGCTGTTCGGCGTGCCGATCGCCCGGGTCCAGGAAGTGTTCCGGCCGGGACGCATCACGCGCGTGCCGCTCTCCGGGCCGCAGATCGCCGGCGTGCTCAATTTGCGCGGCCGCATCGTCACCGCGGTCGACATGCGCAGCCGATTGAGCCTGCAGGCCCGCGACGGCGGCGAGCCGGCCATGGCAATCGGCATCGAATCGCGCGGCGAATCGTTCGGCCTTCTGGTCGACGCGCTGGGCGAGGTTCTCAAGCTCGCCGACGGCGAGCGCGAGGCCAATCCGGTCAATCTCGACCGCAAGCTCGCCCGCGTCTCAGCCGGCGTATATCGGCTCGAGGGCCAGCTTCTGGTCGTGCTCGACGTCGAGCGCGTGCTCGACCTGGCCGCTAATCAGATCGGCGTCGCCGCATGAGCGCGCGACCGCACATGGGAAGACGTTGCATCGGACGACATGCGGGCGCTCCCGCACAATGGAAGTGAGGACGTCATGAAAACGTGCCTAGTGGTTGATGATTCCAGCGTGATCCGCAAGGTGGCGCGCCGCATTCTCGAAGGCCTCGAGTTCACCATCGTGGAGGCCGAGAACGGCGAGGAGGCAATCGAATCCTGCCGCAACCGGTTGCCGGACGCCATCCTGCTCGACTGGAACATGCCGAAGATGGACGGCTACGATTTTCTGCGCGCGCTGCGCCGGCTGCCCGGCGGCGACCGGCCCAAGGTGGTGTTCTGCACCACCGAGAACGACGTCGCCCATATCGCCCGGGCGCTGCACGCCGGCGCCAACGAATACATCATGAAGCCGTTCGACAAGGACATCGTCGAAGCCAAATTCCAGGAAGTCGGGCTGATCTAGGCGGCGCGGTTTGGACGCCGCTCATCGTCGCTCTGAAATCGGCAGAAAAGCGCGCGTGACATGAATCCCGCCCCCGCCCCTGTAGCCGTGCGCGCCGTGCCCGCTGCCGAGCGCCAGATCCGCGTCATGATCGTCGACGACGCCGTCGTCGCGCGCAGCATGATGACGCGCTGGATCGACGCCGAGCCGGACATGCTGATCGCCGCCGCGGCGCGCAGCGGCCGCGAGGCTTTGGAGCGGATCGAGGCCACTGATCCTGACGTCGTGTTGCTCGATGTCGATATGCCGGAGCTTGACGGCATCACCGCACTGCCGCTGCTCCTGCGCAAGCAGCGCGACCTCGTCGTCATCATGGTGTCGACGTTGACGCGGCGCAGCGCCGAACTGAGCCTGCGCGCGCTGTCGCTCGGCGCCACCGATTACATCCCAAAGCCGGAAACCACCTACGAGGCGATGACCTCGGCGGCGTTTCGCCGCGAACTGATCGACAAGGTCCGTAATCTCGGCCGCAAGCGCGTGATTGCGCGCGAGCCGACGCCGCCGCTCGTGCCGGACGAGTCGGCGGGCACAAGGCCGGCCGCGCCGCGCCATGTGGCGGAGCAGGCGCCGCCTCGCCCCGAGCGCGCGCCGGTCGTTTTGCGGCCGTTCTCCTCGGCTTTGCCGCGGGCGCTGTTGATCGGCTCCTCGACCGGCGGCCCGCAGGCCTTAAGCACCATCATCGAAAAACTGCCGGCGGCGATCGATCGCGCGCCGGTGCTGATCACCCAGCACATGCCGCCGATGTTTACGACCGTTCTGGCCGAGCATTTGAGCCGGGTCAGCGGCCGCGGCGCCCATGAAGCCGAGGACGGCGAGCCGGTTCTCGCCGGCGGCATTTACGTCGCGCCGGGCGGTCGTCACATGCGGGTCGTGCGCGACGGCGAACGCGTCAAAATCGCGCTCGACGACGAACCGCCGGTCAATTTCTGCAAGCCGTCGGTCGATCCGCTGTTCGCCTCGGCCGCGCAGGTGTGGGGTCCAAGCGCGCTGGCCGTGGTTCTCACCGGCATGGGCTCCGACGGCACCAAGGGCGCCGCCGAGATCGTCGCCGCCGGCGGCAGCGTGATCGCGCAGGACGAAGCGACCAGCGTGGTGTGGGGCATGCCGCGTTCGGTGGCGCAAGCCGGCCTGTGCTCTGCCGTGCTGCCGCTCAATCAGATTGCCGCAAAAATTCTTACGTTGCTGGTGGGGGCCCGGCCATGACGCCGCTCGACTACGATTTCCTGCGCAGATATTTGAAGCAGCGCTCCGGGCTGGTGCTCACCGCCGACAAGCAATATCTGGTCGAGAGCCGGCTCTTGCCTGTTGCGCGCAAGGCCGGCCATGGCTCGCTCGGCGACCTGGTCGAGACACTCAAGCGCGGCGGCGACGAGCCGCTGATGGCGGCGGTCGTCGAGGCCATGGCGACCAACGAATCGTTTTTCTTCCGCGACAAGATTCCGTTCGAGCATTTTCGCTCGATCATCATGCCGGCACTCGTTGCGGCGCGGCGCAGTGCGCGCTCGATCCGCATCTGGTGCGCCGCCGCCTCGACCGGCCAGGAGCCGTACTCGCTCGCCATGTGCCTGAAAGACATGGCGCCCGAGATTGCCGGCTGGCGCATCGAGATGCTGGCCACCGATCTGTGCGCCGACGTTCTGGAAAAGGCGCGGGCGGGCCTCTACAGCCAGTTCGAGGTTCAGCGCGGGTTGCCGATCCAGCTCCTGATCAAGCATTTCACGCAGTCAGGCGAGCTGTGGCAGATCGCGCCGGAGCTGCGCGCCATGGTCAAATTCCGCCAGCTCAATCTGTTATCGGACTTTTCTCAGCTCGGCGTTTTCGACCTGATTTTCTGCCGCAACGTGCTGATCTATTTCGACCAGCAGACCAAGATCGACGTGCTCGACCGCCTGGCGCGCGTCGTCGCCGCCGACGGTTACCTGGTGCTCGGCGCCGCCGAGACCGTGGTCGGACTGACCGACAGTTTCAAAGTCGTCGGCGACAAGCATGGCCTCTACGCGCCGAATGCGCGCTCGCCGAAACCCTGGGCGCCGCGCCCGGCCAAGCGCCCCGCGCCGCGCCTCGTCGCCGTCAACGGCGGGCGGTGAGCGATCTTGGATGCTCTACAAGCGAGAAAAAATTTTCTCGCACGTCATGCCCGCGCTTGTCGCGGGCAGCCACGTCTTAAGGACCATCCGAACTAACGACGTGGACGGCTGGATCAAGTCCGGCCATGGCGAGGCAAGTGAGTGACGATCAAGCAAAAACCCCGGCCTCGCGGCCGGGGCTTTGCGCTCAGACCACCCCTCAGGTAATCAGGCGGAAATCTTGGCTTCTTCGTCGCTCGGCTCGCGCAGCACGTAGCCGCGGCCCCACACCGTCTCGATGTAGTTCTTGCCGTTCGAGGCGTTGGCGAGCTTCTTGCGCAGCTTGCAGATGAAGACGTCGATGATTTTGAGTTCCGGCTCGTCCATGCCGCCGTACAGATGATTGAGGAACATTTCCTTGGTCAGCGTGGTGCCCTTGCGCAGGGAAAGCAGCTCGAGCATCTGATATTCCTTGCCGGTCAGATGCACGCGCGCCTGGCTCACTTCGACGGTCTTGGTGTCGAGATTGACGACGAGATCGCCGGTCTGGATCACCGATTGGGCGTGGCCCTTGGAGCGGCGCACGATGGCGTGGATGCGCGCCACCAATTCGTCCTTGTGGAACGGCTTGGTCATGTAGTCGTCGGCGCCGAAGCCGAGACCCCTGACCTTGTCCTCGATGCCGGCCAATCCGGACAGGATCAGGATCGGCGTCTTGACCTTCGAGACGCGCAATGAACGCAGCACCTCGAAGCCCGACATGTCCGGCAGATTGAGATCGAGCAGGATGATGTCGTAATCGTAGATCTTGCCGAGATCGATGCCTTCTTCGCCGAGGTCGGTGGTGTAGACGTTGAAGCTCTCGGATTTGAGCATCAGCTCGATCGATTGCGCGGTGGCGCTATCGTCTTCAATCAGCAATACGCGCATGCCAGTCCCCTTCCTCGCCGTGCGGGCTCAAGGTCGACACGCCCCTTAAGGCGGCCCCAAGAAGCGCCCAGGGAGAAACGCCCTCGAAGAAACTGATTCGGCACACTAACGACGCTATGGTTAACAAAACCTGATTCGGTCGCGCAAGTCCCTAGGCAAATTCGGTCGAATCGCCTTAAGATGTTGCACAATAGTGGTTTTTTAGCCACGCGGGTGCTCATGTGCGAGTTTAAGTTTCGGCGCTAACCGATTCATACGACTCGCCTCCGTCAGGCCGGGCGAGAGTTTCTTAGCCACAAGGGCGACCACGCAATGATTAACGGCCCGGGTAAACAAGCGCTTAACAAGACGGCCCCATGGGTAACCATTTGTGCGGGGCTACGGCGGCGGGATGGCACGCCGTGAAGGCGCTCGCCGAGCAGATCAACGAACTCGACGGCATCGAAATCTACGGCCGCGTCGTCGGCGTACGCGGGCTGATGGTCGAAGTCGCCGGTCCGCTCTATGCCATGTCGGTCGGCGCGCGGGTAATCGTCGAGACCGCGGCCAAAAATATTCCGTGCGAGGTCGTAGGTTTCTCCGGCGAGCATGCGCTGCTGATGCCGTTTGCGTCGCTCGAAGGCGTGCGCCGCGGTTGCCGGGCGCTGGTCATCTCGGTTCCCGGCGCGGTGCGGCCGTCCGCCGCCTGGCTCGGCCGTGTGGTCAACGCGCTCGGCGAGCCGATCGACGGCAAGGGGCCGCTCCTGCAAGGGCCTTCGCCCTATCCGTTCCGTAACCCACCGCCGCTGGCGCATGCGCGCCGCCGTGTCGGCGCGCCACTCGACCTCGGCGTGCGGGCGCTCAATAGCTTCACCACCTGCTGCCGCGGCCAGCGGCTCGGCATTTTCTCCGGCTCCGGCGTCGGCAAATCGGTGTTGCTCGCCATGCTGGCCCGCAATGTCGTCGCCGACGTAACGGTGATTGGGCTGGTCGGCGAACGCGGTCGCGAGGTTCAGGAATTTTTGCAGGATGATCTCGGCGAGGCCGGGTTGGCGCGTTCGGTCGTGGTGGTGTCGACTTCCGATGAGCCGGCCTTGATGCGCCGCCAGGCGGCGCACGTCACCCTCGCGATCGCCGAGTATTTTCGCGACGAGGGTCAGGACGTGCTGGTGCTGATGGATTCGGTGACGCGCTTTGCCATGGCGCAGCGCGAGATCGGGCTCTCGGCCGGCGAGCCGCCGACCGCCAAGGGCTATACGCCGACAGTCTTCACCGAGCTGCCGCGTCTCCTCGAACGCGCCGGCCCGGGCACCGAGCAGGGCACCATCACCGGCATCTTCACCGTCCTGGTCGACGGCGACGACTACAACGAGCCGATTGCGGACGCGGTGCGCGGCATTCTGGACGGCCACATCGTCATGGAGCGCGCCATCGCCGAGCGCGGCCGCTACCCGGCCATCAACGTGCTCAAATCGGTGTCGCGCACCATGCCGCGCGCCGCCGATCCGGCTTACCTGCCGGCCATCACCCGGGCCCGGCAGGTCATGGCGACCTACGCCGACATGGAGGAATTGATCCGGCTCGGCGCCTACCGCGCCGGAACCACCGCCGAGGTCGACGAAGCGATCCGGCTGCACAAGCCGCTCGAGGCCTTTTTGGCCCAAAGTAAGGAAGAAGCAACCAGCTTGGCCGAAGGATATCGGCGATTGGCCGAAATCGTGGCCGCGCCGGAAACCGAACGCTAACGTTATCCGTGGCAGACTCCGCCATTGCGGCGTGCGCGGCCAGGATTTTGGACCACGGCGGCCGGCCGGGGCCATGGTCCCAGGGCCATGGCCTAATGGCTTCGGGGAGTAGCAGTCGATGAAGTCTCGTGAAACGCTGATCCGCTTGAAGAAGTTTCAGGTCGACGAGAAGCGCCGCAAGGTCGCGCAGATCGAAGCCATGATCGCCGAGTTCGACCGCATGGCCGGCGACCTGGAGCGGGAAATCAAGGTCGAGCAGGACCGCGCCGGTATCCACGATCCGGGGCATTTCGCCTACCCGACCTACGCCAAGGCGGCGATCACGCGGCGCGAAAACTTAAAGCGCTCGTCCGATGAATTGCGCATCCAGCTCGAGGACGCCAAGCTCGCTTTGGCCGAGGCCTTCGACGAGCTCAAGAAGGTCGAGCTGCTCGACCAACGCGACCAGATGCGCGAACGCGAGGCGGAAAGCGCCGCCGAGCAGGCCGAGCTCGACGGCATTGCGCTGATGCGCATCCGCGGCGTTCCGGCCTAGGGCTCCGCAGCCTCAGCAAACCAGCAACGGCAATATCGTCGATCCGTCGTGCCGGGCCTCGTGCCGGGCATCCACGTCTTTTGGGGGCTGCCGTAGCCTGCTGAGACTCGACGAGCGGCCGTTTCCGCGGCGATAATCGGCTTAAAGGGTGTCTCCCACCCCGGGGCAGGGACCGCAATGCTGACGCAGGCCGAACTTGTCTGGCTGCTCGCAGCCGTTGCCAAAGGCGACAAGGCCGCGTTCGAGCGCCTGTATGGCGCCACCCGCGCGAAACTCTATGGCGTTTTGCTCCGTATCTTGGGCAGGCCCGAAGCGGCCGACGACGTAATGCAGGAGACTTACCTGAAGGTCTGGCAGATGGCGGGCAAGTTCGATCCGACCGTGGCGAGCCCCATCACATGGATGGTGGCGATCGCGCGCAACCGGGCGATCGATATCGTGCGCAAGAAGGGCGACGTCTCGGTCGAGGATTCGCCTGAGGCGATGGCGGTGGCCGCCGACACGCCGCCGCCGCTGGCGCGGCGCGAAATGACCGAGGAATTGCGCCGGCTTCTCGGTTGCCTCGGCAAGCTCGATCCGGAAAAGCAGCGCATCGTGCTGCTCGCCTATTACAGCGGCTGGAGCCGCGAGCAGCTCTCGTACAAGCTCGATATTCCGGTTAACACGATAAAGACATGGCTGCGCCGCAGCCTCATCGAAGTTCGCGAGTGTATGGGACGCTGATGGCTGAGAACGACGACGATCGCGAAGCGCTTGCCGCCGAATACGTGCTCGGCACGCTCGCTGCCGACGAGCGCGACCAGGCGGAGGCGTTGCTCGCCAGCGACCCGGATTTTAGCGAAACCGTGCGGCAATGGGAGCGCCGGCTCGGCGAACTCAATGTCATGGTCGAGGCGGTCGAGCCGCCGGCCGAGCTGTGGGACAAGATCAAGGCCAATATCGAAACGGTGTCGCTCGGCGACCAGGTCAGTCTCGCGCCGGCCGAGCCGGGCGCGGCGGATGATCTAGCTGCCGCGGCCAAGACAACATCCGACGAAAAGCCGGAAGCCAAGGCGTTGGCGGCGCTTGCGTCGACGCTGATGGCGCCGGACAGCGGCGAGGAAGGCACAGACCACGCCAAAGACAAGCCGGGCGCCGATTGGGCGCTCAAGCCGCCGTCGTCGACCGCAGCGGCCGGGACGTCCGAGCGTGGCGGCGATGTGATTTACCTGGCGCGCCGGGTGCGGCGCTGGCGTGTGATCGCCGCGGGCACTGGTGCCATTGCCGCGGCGCTCGCCGCCCTGATCGTGGTGTCACAAGTTGCGCCCGACGCTATTCCGGCCGGCAAATTGCATTTGCCGCAATTGATCGCGCGCGCGCCAACGCCTGCACCCGCGCAGGCCAATCCCAACCGGCTGGTCGCGGTGCTGCAGCAGGACCCCACCGCGCCGGCCTTTCTGCTCACCATCGATCCAGCGAACCTCAATCTCACAGTGCGCCGCGTCTCGGCTGCGGCCGATGCCGGACACAGCTACGAGCTATGGCTGATCTCGCCGCGTTTCCCAAAACCGCGTTCGCTTGGCGTGGTGGGCGCGAACGAATTCACCGAGCGTGCGCTGTCCGCCGACTACGATCTCGATACGGTGCGCAACGCCACCTACAAGATTTCCTTCGAGCCCGCCGGCGGCTCGAAAACCGGCGCGCCGACCGGGCCTATTCTGTTCGGCGGCAATTTGGTCGAGGCGGTGCCGGCGCCGGCTGCGCCGGCGCAGCCGAAGACGTGAGCGCGCGGCAATAGGCGTTAGCTTTTCACGTGCTTGCTGTTTTTGCTGATCAGAGAAAGCCGTCGATCGCAACGGCTGTCCGTGTTTCGAAAAAATTGTCGCGTCAAGGGCGCGAAGCGCCGCCTTCGGCGGTCAAAGACCCTTGACGCGACAATTTTTTCGAAGCTTTGGCTGGCCGTTGCGATCGACGGCGTCCCGCGACGGGCTAAATAGATCGCAGGTTCGGGGCAGGGGCGACGAGGAGACGCGTCTTACCGGATCGCCGGCAGCTTGCCGCTGACGATCGCCGGCTGGCCGGCTTTGACCAGCGGCGCGGTGCCGAGGTCGAACTGGCTCACATTGGCGAAAATGCCGACCACGGCGACGACCGTGGCGCACAACAGGCCGAGGACCACGATCTTGAGGTGGGTGCTCCGGTCGGCGTTGTACATGGAATGGCTCATGACGTCCTCTCCCGGCTCTTTGCGATTAGTCGCCGCAACCGAGCCGAAGGTTCATTCGGCCAAAGTTCATTGACCGAGAAAATTGGGGACGCGACTGCACCGGTGGAACGCGCCCTCACCGAAGGGTGATGGCCCGTGATAACGATTGATCGCCCGCCTGGTTCCGCTAAGGGAGAGGCGAAGCGGCGCAAACGGTCGCTTTTTGAAGGGTTTACGGGTTCCGGGAGGGGTTAAATGGACCGCCAAATCGTTGCCGAACTGGCGCCCAAGGGGGTGCTGCGCGCCGGCATCAACATGAGCAATTTTCTGCTGGTCACCGGCAAAACGGCCTCCGGCGATCCGCAGGGCGTCGCCCCTGACATGGCCGCCGAGATCGCGCGGCGGCTCGGCGTGCCGGTCGGCTATGTGCCGTTCGAGCGGCCCTCCAAGCTGGCCGACGCCGCCGGCACCGACGCCTGGGACATCGGGCTCATTGGCGCCGAGCCGCAGCGGGCGGAAAAGATCACCTTCACCCCGGCCTATTGCGAAATCGAGGCCACCTACCTGGTGCCTGCGGATTCGCGGATTTCCAGCGTCGCCGAAGTCGATCGGCCGGGCGTGCGGATCACCGTGCGGCGCGGCGCGGCCTACGACCTTTGGCTCGAGCGCAACATCAAGCAGGCCACCGTCCTGCGCTCGGACTCCGCGGACGGACCATTCGACCAGTTCGTCGGCGAGAAGCTCGAAGCCTACGCGGCGCTGAAACCGGCGTTGCTCAAGGACCGCGAAAAATTGCCCGGCAGCAAAATTCTCCCCGGCAACTTCATGACCGTGCAGCAGGCGATCGGCACCGAAAAGAAAAACGCAGCCGGCGCCGCCTTCCTGCGCGACTTCGTCCACGAGGCAAAAAGATCCGGCCTGGTGGCGCAGCTGATCGAAAAGCACCGCGTGCAAGGGCTGTCGGTGGCGGCGTAACCCTTTTTCCTCCGCCGAGATGCGCGCCGAAAGGGTCCGGCTTCTTCGGCTGGCCCCTTGGAATGCTCTTGCCGGTTTTCGCTTGGCTCCTATCCTGCCGAGTCATGAAAATGAAAATCGAGCTGTTCGAGAGCAGCTCTAGCAGGCTTGAGTGCATCCCCTATGGCTCTGCCGAGTTCGCCAGCCTGGCGGAAGCGCGGGAAGTCGCTTTTACCGACGGCAAACACCTCGGGGCGGACGAACTTGCGATTGTCTCCATAGGATCGCCGCTTGTGCGGGAGCGGTGGGTGCGCGACGGCGCGCAATGGAAACGCTACAAGCCGCCGGCGCGACACAGGGTAGTGATGGACCCCTTCCGACCCAGGAATTATTGAACGGCGGTGCTCGTAACGGTCCGGGTCTGCAGCGCACCCCTTCGTGCTGCGCTGCGCCTGGGAAATGCCGTCGCCTAAATACTCGCCACCGTCTTCAGCCGCACCCGCGGGTGAATCTCGGTCTGCGCCAGCACGCTGGTCTGGGCGCGGAAGCGCTCGACGATGCCGCGCACGAACGGTCGGATGCCGGCCGAAGTCACCAGCACCGGGGCTTCGCCGTCGCGGCCGGCCAGGTCGAATTTATCGCGCACCGCATTGATGAACTCGGTGAGCTTCGACGGCTGCATGGCGAGCGTGCGCTCGTCGCCCTGGCCGACGATCGATTCGGCGAATGCCTGCTCCCATTTGGCGGTGAGCGCGATGATCGGCAGGTAGCCGGCGATGCCGGTGTGTTGCGCGCACAGCTGCCGCGACAGCCGCGCCCGCACATGCTCGGCCAAGTTCGCCGGATTGCGCGTCGCCGCCAGCCCATCGGCGATGCCTTCGAGGATGGTCGGCAGATCGCGAATCGAGACGCGCTCGGCCAAAAGAATCTGCAGCACGCGCTGGATGCCGGACACGGTAATCTGCGACGGCACGATGTCCTTGACCAGTTCGCTCTGCTCCTTCGGCAGCTCCTTGAGCAGCTTTTGCACCTCGCCGTAGGAGAGCAGCTCCGACATGTTGGCTTTGATCAGCTCGGTCAGATGCGTCGCCAGCACGGTCGCGGCATCGACCACGGTGTAGCCCTGCACCGAGGCCTCTTCCTTCAGCGCCGCGTCGATCCAGGTGGCGGGAAGGCCGAAGGTCGGCTCGGTGGTGTGGATGCCGGGCAAGGTCACCTGCTTGCCGGCCGGATCCATCACCATGTACTGGCCGTGCCACACCTTGCCGGTGCCGGCCTCGACCTCCTTGATCTTGATCACGTAGGCGTTGGCGTCGAGCTGGACGTTGTCGAGGATGCGCACCGCCGGCATGACGAAACCCATCTCGATGGCGAGCGAGCGGCGCAGCGCCTTGATCTGTTCGGTCAGCCGTTCCGAGCCGTCCGGCGCGTTGACTAGCGGCAACAGCGCATAGCCGAGCTCGACTTTGAGATCGTCCATCTTGAGCGCCGCGGCGACCGGCTCCTCGGCGGCCGGGGCTTCGGCGCTTTTTGCCTTGCGGGCTTCGACGGCAGCGGCCTGCTTGGCGCGCTTGTCGATCAGATAGGCCAGCGCGCCGGCGCCGCCGCCGAGCGCGAAGAACGGCACCATCGGGATGCCGGGTAGTAGCCCCATCGCCAGCATGACCGCGGCTGACATGCCGAGCGCTTTCGGATAGCCGGATAATTGGGCGAGCAGCGCCTTGTCGGCGGCGCCGCTGACGCCGGCCTTGGAGACCAACAGGCCCGCGCCGGTCGACACGATCAGTGCCGGCACTTGCGTCACCAGGCCGTCGCCGACGGTAAGCAGCGTGTAGGTGTGCGCCGCGTCGGCGAAGCTCAGGCCCTGCTGCACGATGCCGATCACCATGCCGCCGACGATGTTGATCAGCACCACGAGCAGGCCGGCGATGGCGTCGCCGCGCACGAATTTCGAAGCGCCGTCCATGGCGCCGAAGAAGCCGGATTCGTCCTCGAGCGCCTTGCGCCGCCGCCGCGCCTCCTTCTCGTCGATCAGGCCGGCGGACAGGTCGGCGTCGATCGCCATCTGCTTGCCCGGCATGGCGTCGAGGTGGAAGCGCGCCGCCACTTCGGCGATGCGGCCGGAGCCTTTTGTGATGACCACGAAATTGACGATCACCAGGATGGTGAAAACGATGATGCCGATGACGAAGTTGCCGCTCATCACGAAGTTGCCGAACGCCTGGATGACATGTCCGGCGGCGGCGGTGCCCTCGTGGCCGTGGGCGAGAATAAGCCGCGCCGAGGCGAGATTGAGCGACAGGCGCAGCATGGTGGAGATCAGCAAGACGGTGGGGAAGGCCGAGAATTCGAGCGGCGCCTGGATGAACAGCGAGGTCATCAGGATCAGCACCGCAAAGGTGATCGAGATGGCGAGCGAAAAGTCGAGCAGCAGCGCCGGCAGCGGCAGGATGAGCACGAGCAGGATCGCCATCATGCCGACGGCGAGCGCGATGTCGCTCCGCCGCAGCATGGTGCCGAGGTCGGCGAGCCGGCCCATTGCGGTGTCGCCGCGCTCCGCCGTCGCTACGTTGCTCATGCCGTCCGATCTGCGCTTGCGGCTGCGATCGCGTGGTTCAAAGCTTTGCGCTGCGGCTGGCGGGCCGCCGGCACGGAAGAGCGGAGCCGCGCTGGCGTCCAAGATTGGGCCCCCACGAGCGTGAGACGATGCGATCGAACCGGTACGCCTCCCCGGCAAAATGTGCCGGGTTTATGGTTACCGGGAGGTTAACGGGGGAGAAGTTTGCGCAATGAGCCTGAATTCGTCATTGCGAGCGAAGCGAAGCAATCCAGGGGCCGGTGCACCGACTGCTGGATTGCTTCGTCGCGGAGCTTGTTATCGGGCCGGCCACTTCGGGCCGGACCCGTTGGCTCCTCGCAATGACGGCGCCGGCATTTGCCGTTCTCTCATCGTGCTTCTCGCGTTGCTCTGCGCCCAGGCCGCAATCGCGGAAAATCGTCCGGCCGCCTTCGTCGATGCCGCCACAATCGTACCGGGCCTGGTTGTCGAGATGCGCTACGCCGGCGCGCACAATTTCGTCGGCCGGCCGATCGACGGCTATGCGGCGCCGCGCTGCCTGCTGACGCGCCCCGCCGCCGCGGCGCTGGCCGCCGTGGCGCGCGACCTGCAGCCCCGCGGCCTCGTCCTCAAAGCGTTCGACTGCTACCGGCCGAGCCGCGCCGTCGCCGACTTCGTGCGCTGGGCCCGCGACCTGAAGGACCAGAAAATGAAGGCCGAGTTCTATCCCGAGGTCGACAAGCGCAAGCTGTTCCGCGACGGCTACATCGCCTCGCACTCCGGCCATTCGCGCGGCTCCACCGTCGACCTGACGCTCGCCTATGCGGACGGCCGCGAGCTCGACATGGGCACGCCGTTCGATTTTTTCAGTTTGAAATCATGGCCGGGCAATCCCGCGGTAGGTCCGGCCGCTCTCGCCAACCGCCGCACGCTTGCGGAGGCGATGGCGAAGCACAACTTTCGCTCCTACAAGCGCGAATGGTGGCACTTCACGCTACGGCACGAGCCTTTCCCGCAAACCTATTTCGATTTTGTGGTGCAGTGAGTTTGTGAAGGGCGGGTCTCAGGGCTTCACAGCACCGTCGCCGGATAATGGCGAAAGCCACGAAAGCGGGCGCGGCCGCCGCGGACGAAATCGCCGACGCGCTCTATCCTGCGAAAGCGGCTTATCAGTTTGTGCAGCGCCACTTGCGCTTCCATGCGGGCGAGCGAGTTGCCGGCGCAGGTGTGAATGCCGCTGCCGAACGCCAAGTGGCGATTGGGATGGCGGCGGATGTCGAGCCGGTCCGGATCGGCAAACTGCGCCGGGTCGCGGTTGGCCGCGCCGATGCACAGATGAACGTAGGTTTGCGCGGCGATCTTGGTGCCGCCGACCTCCGTGTCGCGGGTCGCCCGCCGATTGCCCAATTGATTGGAGCTCTCCAGGCGCAAAAATTCCTCGACCGCGGAGCCGATCAGTTCCGGATGCTGCGCCAGATCGCGCCAGGCGTCGGGATGCTCGATCAAGAGGTGGATGCTGTTGCCGATCAGATTGGTCGTGGTTTCGTGCCCGGCGTTGAGCAGAAAAATGCAATTGTGCAGGAGTTCGAGCTCGGAGAGGCGGTCGCCCGCGGCGCCGTCCGCCGCAAGCTCGCTGGCGCCGACCAGCGTCGACAGGATTTCGCGGCCGTCAGTCGCGCCGCCGCGCTGGCGCCGCGCCACGAGGTCTTTCAGAAAAACCTTGAACTCCTTCACCGCCTTGGTGCCGGCGGCAAATTGCTCGGGAGAGAGCACCGGCTCGAGGCCGCCCAAAATGGCCAGCGACCAGCCGCGCAGCGGTTCGCGTTCGTCATCCGGAATGCCCAACAGATCACCGATCAGCTGCACCGGGATAGCCGCGGCGAAATCGTCGATCATGTCTATGGTGCCGCGCGCCGCTGCGGCATCGAGCAGGCGATCGACCAGCGCTTCGATGCGCGGCTGCAGCGCTTTCAGCGAGCGCGGCGAGAAGGTCGGCGCCAACAGCTTGCGCACGCGCGTATGCACCGGCGGATCGTTGAACACCAGGCTGGTGGTGTGGTGCTCGTAGAGCAGGCTGTCGCCGAAATTGGGCTTGAAATCGACTTTCTTGTCGGAACTCCAGGTCGCGGCGTCGCGATAGACCTCGACCAGGTCGTCATAGCGGGTGAGAAAATACGAGCCGTCCGGCATGCGATGGACCGGATCGTGCTCGCGCAGCGCGCGGTAGGTCGGATACGGATCGTCGAGGAAATTTTGAGCAAGGCGCTTGATGTCGAAAGCCGCCGCGATGTGCGAATCGGTGCTGGGATGTGGAGGATTTTGACTCACTACGGGCGCTGGCTTTGTTATCGGAGTGGCCATGGCTTGGCTCTTGCCGCGCGTCCGGGGTTGCAACAAGGGTCCGTTGGTGAGAGATTCGCGGTAAGCATGCGTGCGGCGGCAAGCTACGGAGCATCCCATGAGCGATACGGCGCTGGCAATGCCGGAGGTGTCCGCCTCCGACACGATCAGGACCACCGGAATTCTGCACTTCACGATCGGCGTGCGCGACCATGTCACGGCGTCGAAATTCTATTCGGAGGTGCTCGGCTGCAAGATCATGCGCATCGGCGAGCGCTACGCCTTCATGGACTGTCGCGGCAGCTATTTCGTGCTGGCGAAAATGCCCAATCACGTCAACCCGAACCTGCCGGGCGACGACGCCCACCATCACGCGTTTATGGTCGAGCCGGAGGAATTCGACCGCGCTTTGGCGATCATGAAGGCCCGCGGCGTCGAGATGATCAAATATTCCGATCAGGGCCACGTCACCTTTCCGGGCCGCCACGCCTATTTCCACGACGCCGACGGCAACTGCATCGAGATCATCGATCTCTACAAGAAGTAACGGTGCGTCCCGCAAGCCTATGGCTTCCCTCCGCTTCCGCAGCCTTGCGCTAGCCGCTTACATGGCCGGCGCTTTGCTTGGCGCCGGCAGCGGCCCGACTTTCGCACAGAGCTTTCCCGACCGGCCGGTCAAGATGATCGTGCCGTTCGCGCCGGGCGGTGCGCTCGATGTAGTGGCGCGGCTTGTGGCCGACCGGTTGAGCAAGACCTGGTCGCAGCCGGTCGTTATCGAGAACAAGCCCGGCGCCAACGGCATTGTCGGCGTCAACGCGCTGACGCAGTCGCCCGCCGACGGCTATGCGATCCTGTTCGCGACCTCGCCGATCTTCACGGTCAATAAGTATCTGTACAAGAACCTACCCTACGATCCCGACAAGGATCTCATCGCGGTGTCGCAGGCCGCCGTCGCGCCCAACGTGCTGGGCGTCTATCCCAAGCTGCCGGTTGCCAATTTCCAGCAACTCCTTGCCTATGCGCGCGCCCATCCGAACGAGCTGACCTTCGCGTCGCAGGGCAACGGATCGACCGGCGAGCTGACCGGCCTGCTGCTCGACCAAATGGCTGGCCTAAAGATGCGGCACATTCCCTACCACGGCGCCGCGCTCGCCTGGAACGACGTGATCGCCGGTCATGTCGATATGATGTGGGACGGCATTCCCTCCGTGCTCAGTCAGATCCGCGCAGGCACGGTGCGTGCGCTCGCGGTCGGCAGCCGGCAACGCTCCGCCGCGCTGCCCGACGTACCGACCGCCATCGAGCGAGGCCTCGCCGACTTCGAATCCGAGAGCTGGTACGCGGCCGCGGTGCTGCACGGCACCCCGACGCCCGTCGTGCAAAAGATTTCGGCGGCGATTGCGGACGCCATCCATTCGCCTGACATTACGGCGCGGCTCATGGCCATCGGCGCGCGTCCGGTCGGCAGTACGCCGGAGCAGATGCAGGCCGCCATCAGGTCGACCGGCGCGTTGTGGAAGCGGGTCATCGAGATCGCCGATATTCACAGCGAGTGATCAACGGGTGCGGCCGGCGCAGAAACCGGCACCGGCCGGACGAGGGGATAATCATGCAGCGTTTGAGGAGGCCCATCATCGCCGTTCTCAGCTTTGCCGCAATGATTCTGGCTGGCGCCGGATCGCCCGTTCTCGGCCAAGCCGAAGACGTGTTGCACGTCGGCATCGTCAATTCGTCGACCGATGTGTCGTTCTTCATCGCCGACGCTAACGGCTACTTCCGGGACGAAGGCCTGCAGGTCGACTTCGTTCCGTTCGCTGCCGCGGCCAAGATGGTGGCGGTGCTGGGCACCGGCGAGCTCGCGGCCGGCGGCGGCGCGGTCTCGGCGGGGCTGTACAACGCCGTCGAACGCGGCGTCGAGATGAAGGTCGTCGCCGACAAGGCCCATCACGATCCGGACGGCACGCATGCCGCGCTCGTCGTGCGCAAGGACTTGATCGACAGCGGCCGGTTCAAGAGCTTTGCCGATCTGCGCGGGCTCAAGGTCGCATTGTCGGGCAAGGGCACCAGCGATGAATCGGTGCTCAACGAAGCGCTCAAGCTCGGCGGGGTGCACTGGGGCGATTGCGAGGTCGTCTATATGGGCTTTCCGCAGCATCCGGCCGCCTTCGTCAACGGCGCCATCGATGCCGCGTTGACCGCCGAACCGGCGCTCACCAACACGCTGAAGACCGGCAGCGCCGTGCTGTACTCGCGCATCGGCCAATTCTACCCGCAGCAGCAAAGCGCCAGCGTGATCTACGGCGTCAAATTGCTCAAGCAGGAGCCCGACAAGGCGGAAAAATTCATACGCGCCTATGTACGCGGCGCCCGTTTCTATAACGACGCGATCGTCAGCGGCGCCCTGACCGGCCGCACCGCGCCGCAGGTCATAGCGATCTTGACCAAATACACGCCGGTCAAAGACCCCGCCGTCTATCGGGTGATCACACCGCCTGCGATCAACCCCGACGGCGCGCTGTATCTCGCCAGCATGCAAAAGGACTGGGAGTTCTTCAAAGACACTGGCCAGATCAGCGGCAAGGTGACGGTCGACCAGATCGTCGACCTCTCTTACGTCAATGCCGCGATCGCAAGCCTCGGGCCGTACCGCCGCACGGAGACGGGAGCGCGCTGATTACTTCACCTGCGCGGCGAGCCCGGTAATCTCCGGTGTGACGAAGCGGCTGACGTCGCGCGGACCGTCGAAATCGTCCATCTGCTGCATTGCCTTGATCAGATTGCCGACGGTCTCCGACTCGATCGAGCCCCGGTGATCGAACACGCGCAGCTGGCGATAGTAATCGTAGGTCGCTTCGACGTCGTCGCGGCTCAGCCCCGATTGCTTGACCAGGATGTCGACCGCGTCGTTGCGGTTGGCATCTTGATAAAACCAGTCAACGCCCTCGGCCATGGCGCCGAGGAAGCCGAGCAGCAACGGCTTGTGGGTCGTCGCCCAGGCGATGTTGGTGGCGTAGCCGGTGAACGGCAAATCGCGCGCATAATCGGCGACGCTGGCGAGGTACGTCAGGCCGACGCTTTTGGCCTTGAAGCTGAACGGCGGGATCAAGAGCGAGGCGTCGACCGCGCCCGACGACAGCGCCGCAAAGCGCGCCGCGGTGGTGCCGGCGAAGATCGTGTCGTATTGCCCCGGCTGCACGCCGTTCGGGATCAGGGTGCGCTCGAGATAGATGCGGGTGATGTCCTTGGCGCCGCCGATGCTGATCAGTTTGCCGCGCAGTTCGCCGATCGACTTGATGGCCGGCTTGGCCCACAGCGAGTAGGGCGCCACCTGGGTTTCGACGCGCAGCACCGCGATCTTGGCGCCCTTGTCGATGGCAAGCAGCGGATCGGTAAGGCCGCCGGATTCCAGATTGGCGGAGCCGGCAGAGAGCTGCTGCACGGCGGCTGCGGAGGAGGGCGCCGCGACCATATCGAGCGCGACGCCGTTCTCCGCCATGTAGCCCTTGGCGAGCGCGATAAAAATCGGCCATTGCTGCGCCGAGCCTTTGCCCGTCGTCACCATGGTGATGGTTTCGGCCGCGGCCGCTGGAGAGGGGCCAAGCCCGGTTGCGGCGATCGCGACCATCACGCCGAGCAATCCGCACGAGATCGTTTTCATGGCGTCACCATTGGCAAGCCGCGAGGGCGAAGTCCTCGCGATCGATCAGGCAGGCTGCGGCAGCCGCGGCGCGGCCCCGATCGGCGGCAACAGCGGCATCACCGCATTCACGAACGTTTCAAGTCCCGGCAGCATCGGGTGGAAGTTGAGCAGAAACAGCTCGACGCCGATCTCCTCATAGCGCCGCATGCGTTCGGCGACGAGGTCGGGCGTGCCGACCAGGCAGGCGCCGAGCCCGCGCGCCGCGGTCGAGGAGACCCGATCGCGCTGGCCATAGACCTCGAGCTCGTCGGCGCGGGCATGCGCCTCCGCCATCGTGTCGGCGCAGATGACGTGCGCGCTCATGCCGAAGGCGAGCTTGCGGCCGAATTTTTGCGCGCGCTCCGCCAGAGCGGCGACGTCGCGCCTGATCATGGCGAAGTTGTCTTCGTACTTCCGATAATCGGCCGTGTAATTGACGAACCAGAGATCGCAGTGCCGCGCGATCACGTCCTTGCCGGAATCCGTGCGGCTTGCCGTGTAGATCGGCGGATGCGGCACGCGGACCGGTTTCATCGGCAAGGTGGCATCCTCAGCGTGGAAATGCTGGCCGTGGAAGGTGAAATCCTCTTCGGTCCACAGGCCTCGCAGCACCTGGACGAACTCGTCCATGCGATCGTAGCGGGCCTGCGACGAGGCAATCCAGCCGCCGTTGCTGAACAGCTCGAATTCTTTCTGGTACCAGCCGTTGACGACATTGATGGCGAAGCGGCCGCCGGTGATGCGATCGAGCGTCGCGCCCATTTTGGCGGCAAGCTGCGGCGTGATCATGCCGGGATAGACCGCCGGCATGACCTGAATGGTCGTGGTGCGGGCGGCGAGCGCGGCGGTCAGCATCCACGCTTCGAGGTCTGGACCGAGCAGCCGCTCGGCAATCAGCGTGATATCGAAGCCATGGGCCTCGCCCTTGCGCACGACGTCGAGCGCAAACGCGAACGACTTATCAGGCTCGTAGTCGCCGCGCGCTTTGACCTGGCGCACACCCGCCTCCATGGCCGGTTCGGCGCGAATGGTGTGCGGCAGCGGCGTCCAAATGCCTAGGCGCATGGCTGGCGATCCGGGTGATTTTTCTTCTGCGCGTGGCTCACAGCCCGAGATAAAACTTCTTGATCAGGTCGTTGTTGTTGAGCTCGTCGGCGGAACGGCCTTCGAACGCGATCTTGCCGTGGACGATGACGTAGCCGCGGTCGGCGATGCGGATCGCCTGGTTGAAATTCTGCTCGGCCATCAGAACGGTGAGCGCGTAGCGCTGTTTCATTTCGCTGATGGCTTCGATGGTGCGGCTGACCAGGATCGGGGCGAGGCCGACCGACGGCTCGTCGACCAGCAGAATCTTCGGCGCCAGCATCAGCGCGCGACCGAGCGCCAGCATCTGCTGCTCGCCGCCCGACATGCTGCCGGCGAGCTGGCCGCGGCGCTCGGCAAGCCGCGGAAAGGTCTCGAAGCAGACGTCGAGATTGCGCTTGAGCTCGCGCCGCGCGGTGCGGCGGAAGGCGCCGAGCAAAAGGTTCTCCTCGACGGTGAGTCGCGGAAACAGCCGCCGCCCCTCCGGCACCAGCGCTATGCCGAGGTCGACGATCTGTTCGGTGGTGCGGCCGGTGAGATCGTGATGGATGCCGTCGATCTCGGCGACGATCGAGCCGGCGCTGGGCCGCACGATACCCATGATGCATTTGATCAAGGTCGATTTGCCGTTGCCGTTGGTACCGAGCAGGACCACGGTCTCGCCGCCGCCGACGGAAAGCGATACGTCGTCGATGACGCGCACCGCGCCGTAGGCGGCATGGATGCCGGCAAGGGTCAGGCTATTGGCCAAGATACGCCCTCTCCACTTCCGGATCGCGCATCACTTCGTCGGGCCGGCCGTCGGCGATCTTGCGGCCGGACACCAGTACCACCAGGCGCCGCGAAAAGCTCATCACCGCGCGCATGATGTGCTCGATCAGAATCACCGTGACGCCCTGCTCGTTGAGCCGCACCAGGAGCGCCAGAATGTCCTCGATCTCCGAATGGGTGAGCCCGGCCATGGCCTCGTCGGCGATCAACAGTTTCGGCTCCGCCGCCATGGCGCGCGCCAGTTCGAGCTTGCGCATCTCGACCTGGGTGAGGTCGCGCGGCAGCTGGCGAGCTTTTTGTTCAAGGCCGACTTCGCCGAGGAGTCGATGACAATGATCTTCGATGGCGGCGGCCGAGTGATGGGCGCCGCGGGCTTCGACGGTGTAGAGCAGCGGAATGCGGATATTGTCCATCAGGTTGAGGCTGACGAACGGCCGCGGCAGCTGGAAGCTGCGCGCCAGCCCGAGCCGCGTACGCTGATGCGCGGCAAGGCCGTCGAGCATGCGGCCGTCGAAGCGCACCGAGCCTTGCTCGTTGCGCAGCGTGCCGCAGATGCAATTGACCAGCGTGCTCTTGCCCGAACCGTTCGGTCCGATCAGGCCGAGTCGTTCGCCGGCGGGCACGGAGAGCGCGATATTCTCCAGCGCGACGAAGCCGCCGAAACGCTTGCCGAGATTATCGACTTCGAGGAGCTCGGTCATGGCGGCGATCCCGGCGCGGCATCGGATGCCGGCGCTGCCGCGGCGGCCGGCGTTTCGAGATCGACGCGGCGGCGGCCGACGAATTCGTCGGGCTTGCGCTGCAAGTATTTGTGAACGAGGCCGAGGATGCCGTTCGGCGCGGCGACCACGAAGAAGACCAACAGGCCGCCGACCAGCAGCAGATTGGCCGCTGATGAGATCGTCACGGTGATGATCTGCTGCAACGAGCCGAGCAGGATCGTGCCGATCAGCGGGCCGACCCAGCTGGTGGTGCCGCCGATCAGCGGCATGGCGATGGAGTTGACGGCGTAATCCAGCCCGAACGTCGAGCTCGGCTGCAGATAGCCGATGTAATAGGGGAACGGCGCGCCGGCCATGCCCATCAGCGCGCCCGAGATCGTGGTGGCGATCAACTTGAGCCGCAGCGTCGGCACGCCGGCGGCTTCGGCGGCCAATTCGTCGTCGCGGATGGTGGCGAAGCCGTAGCCCAGCCGCGAGCGTTCGATCAGGCGGGCGATGTTGAGCGCGCCGATGGCGAGCAGCAGCATCAACAGCATCAGATATCGGATGTAGCTGCCGATCGGTTCGATGGTTTCGGGGCGAAGGATGTAGGCGCCGCGCGAGCCGCCGACGAAATCCCAGTTCACCACCAGGGTCTGCAGCACGACGGCGAGCGCCAGGGTGGCGATCGCAAAGAACGCGCCGCGTAGCCGCAAGGTCAGATAGCCCATGCCAAAGCCGACGACGCCGGAGACCGCGCCACCGACCAGGATCAGGACAGGAATTGGCACGACGTGCGGAAGCTCGTTGGCTGCGATCAACTGGTAGACGGCAACGGTCGAATAGGCGCCGAGCGCAAAAAACGCCGCCGAGCCGAAATTCACGTAGCCGCAATAACCGCCGAGAATATTCCACGCCGTCGACAGCACGACATATTGCAGCACCACGTAGCCGGCGAAGAAGATGTAGTCGTTGTTGAACAGTATCGCGCCGGCGAACGTGGCGCCGCCGACGGCGAGCGAGACGAGCAAAAATGGAATCGAGCGCACTTCAGCGCCCCAGCAAACCGGCCGGCCGCACCGCCAGCGTCAACAGCAAAACGCCGAACGACACCGCCGGCGCCCAGGACGGGCCATAGAAGGTAGCGGTCATGCTCTCGACGATGCCGATCAGCATGGCGGCGATCACGGTGCCGGGCAGGCTGCCCATGCCGCCGAGCACGCAGATGGCGAAGACGCGGCCGATATATTCGCGGCCGACCGACGGCTCGACCGGCTGAATGACGATCAGGAAAGCGCCGGCGAGCGAAGCGGTCGCGATCGAGATGCCGAAAGCGATGCGCTTGATGCGCACCGGGTCGACCGCCATCAGGCGCAGCGCCAGCTGGTCCTGCGCCACCGCCATGATGGCGCGGCCGACGAAGGTGCGGGTGAGGATGAGCTGCAGCACCGCGATCAATAAGAGCGACACCAGGCACGGCACCAGGATGCGCATCGGCACGTCGAGAAAGCCGAAGTGCCAGGTCGGGCCGATATAGCTCGCCTGCACGTAGCGGTAATCGACGCCGAAATAGAGCACCAGCGACACTTCGGTGATGAATAGCAGCCCGAAGAAGAAGGCGAGGCCGCGCAGCGATTCCTGGCCGCGCCGTTCGAAGGCGAGGTAGTAGATTTGATAGATCGCGGCGCCGAGCACATAGAACGCCGGCAGCACGATGATGCTGATCAGGATCGGATCGAGGCCGAGGTCGGCATTGACGATGTAGGCGATATAGGAGCCGAGAATGATGAAGGCAGGCTGGGCGATATTGACGATGTCGAGAATGCCGAACGACAGCGACACCCCGCAGGTCACCGCCGCATAAAAGCCGCCGATTAGGATGCCCGAGACGATGGCGTTGATGAGAAGATCGAACGAGAAGATCATTACGCGGCACCCCACCCGGCATCGAGTGTGCAGGAAGCCCGGCGAGTTGGCTAGGCTAAAATCGGGGCAGGGCGGGCTTGCAAGCGAGCGGGCCATCAGCGGATCGCGAGGCCTGTGGCCGCAGCAAGGGCCTGCTTCCGTCATTGCAAGCAATCCAGGAGTCGGTGTACCGGCCCCTGGATTGCTTCGCTTCGCTCGCAATGACGGTTGTGATGCAGGCCGAGACTTACGATCAGGTAAACTGGCTGCGATAAACGGCGCGGCAATGGTCGAGCCTTGCAGTGAGCCGCTTCGCCTCCGCGTCCAGCCCGGCGCGCTCGGCGATGCCGATGGCGTCGGCGAAACAGTCTTTCATTTCGGAGTAGGGACCGGCGGGAGAGCGGGTCTCGTACATCTCGTCGTAGGCCTGCTCGGCCAGTGCCTCGAGCCGCGTGATGCTCGCCCTTGCTTCGTCGAGCGCTGCGGCGCGCCGTTCCTGCGCCCGGCCGAGCACGGCCGACACGACAAGCCACACGATCGCGATCGGGCAGGCGACCAGCGCGATGCCGGCAAGCTTCAAACCGATCGCCTGCAGGCTGTCGTAGACCCAGCCATAGAGCGCGTCGGAGCCGCGATAGATGACGACGTCGATCAGGTTCTTGGCCTTGTACTTCTCCTCGCGGCCGAGCACCGTATAGAACACTTGTCGCGCCGGCTGGGCGAGAGCGAAATGCAGCCAGCGCTGCGCCACCTGCACGATCATCACCACCGCGAGCGTCGGCACGAAAAAGATCGCGAGAAAGCCGACGACATAGATCGCCGGCAGCGCCGCGGCCGCGGCGCCGGTGCCGAAGCGCTTGAGCAACTGGCCGGTGGCGAAAATCTGCGTGACGAGCGTGAGCACATTCACCGCGAGGTCGATGCTGGCAAAGATGCGGGTCTGCGCGCCGGCGCCCTGCACGTCGGCGGCCACCAGATGAATTTGCTGGAAATAGAGCATCGTGGCGCAAAACGACTGCAGGCTGATCCAGGCAGCGATACCAAGCAGATAGGGCGAGCGGACAAGCTCGGGCAGCGCCGCAAACGCGCCGCCGCCGATGCGGGTCTCCGGCTCTTCGCGGCGTGCCTCGTACACCGTCGCTGCGCGTTCCAGACGATAGACGCAGAACACCGCCGCCTCCAACAGGACGATGGCGGCCAGGAGCAGATTGACCGGACCGATCGGCACCGACAGCCCGATCGTGAGCGCGGGTCCGAGCAGCGCGCCGGCCGTGCCGCCGGCGCCGATAAAGCCGAACAGCCGCTTGCCTTGATCGGCGGTGAACAGGTCGGCCATGAACGACCAGAACACCGCAACGGCGAACAGGTTGAACACGCTGACCCAGACGTAGAACACGCGGGCGATCCACGTGGTGCCGATACCGAGCGTCAACAGGATCCAGAACAGCGCCAGATTGACGACGAAGAAATGGTAGACGATCGGAATGAAACGCGCGCGCGGCAGCCGCGCCACCAGCGCACCGTAGAGCGGCTGCGCGACGAGCAAAGCCAGAAATGTCGCGGTGAACAGCCACGGCAGATTACGTACGCCGCCGGCGATGCCCATCTGGTCGCGTAAGGGGCGCAGCACGTAATAGCCGGCCAGCAGCATGAAAAAATAAGCGAACGACCACAGCGCGGCGGCGCGTTCCTGCGGCGTCGCCGGCACAGCACGCGCCGCCCAGCGCCGCAGCGAGGCGACGGCGCCGGCGCTGCGGTCGCTGGACTCGGACGTCATGGTTTGAGCGAGAGCTTCTGTCTCAGCTCGGCCGCGGTGACGCGCTGGCCGTAACCCGGCGCGCCGCGCTGGAACAGCCGCGCGTCGGCGAGCTTGCCGACGATCACCGGATCGAAGCCGGCGTCGCGCACCAAGCCGGCCACGATGCGCACCGCCTCCTCGTCGTCGCCGGCAATCGGCACCGCGAGCTTCGGATCGGGACGGTTGGCCTGCTCGGCGAAGTACGCGTAGCTCATGGTGTTGAAGGCGCGCACGAGCCGCGTGCCCGGGAAATATTTCTGCGAGGTGACGCCGACGCCGTTCTGCTCGACCTCGTCGGCGATGGCGCCGTCGCGCGCCGGCACGGCATTGCAGGCGTCGAGCACGATCTTGCCCTTGAGCGCGGCGCCGTAGTCGCGGCCGATCTGCGGAACGGCGCCGTAGGGCACGCCGATCAGGATGGCGTCACCGAAGGCAATGGCCTGTGGAATCGGCCCGGCCTGCGCCAGCGGTCCGAGGTTCGCCACCATTTCCTTCAACTGCTCCGGATGGCGATCGGAGAAGAAGACCTTGTGGCCGCCCTTCACCAACAAGCCGCCGATCGTACCACCGATCTTGCCGGCGCCGATGGTGCCAATCGGAATCTTGGCGCCGCTGGCGCCCTGCGCGGCGGCGGCGGCCGGCCGCAACGCGGCGCCGAGCAGCATGGCGCCGCCCGCCTTGAGCACGGCGCGTCGGTTGTGGTCGATGTGATCGGGCATGGCCATCTCCTCGGTCGGGTTACGCACCATCGCGGTATCGGTAAACGCTATCCGACATCAACACCGCGCGCTGTCGGCTATTCAGATGCGCAGCGCATGATCGGCATGCGTATACGGCAGCTTGAGCGCGTCGGCCACGGCGCGGTGGGTGACATGGCCGTCGTGGACGTTGAGGCCGTTGCGCAAGTGCGCGTCGGCGGACAGCGCCAGCCGCCAGCCTTTGTCGGCGAGCGCATGCACGAACGACGTGGTGACGTTGCTCAGCGCAAAGGTCGAGGTACGCGCCACCGCGCCCGGCATGTTGGTGACGCAATAGTGCACGACGCCGTCGATCACATAGGTCGGCTGCGAATGCGTGGTCGGCCGCGAAGTCTCGGCGCAACCGCCCTGATCGATGGCGACGTCGACGATCACGGAACCGGGCTTCATCGCCTTGACGGTCGCGGCCGAAATCAGCTTCGGCGCGGTGGCGCCGGGAATGAGCACCGTGGCGATCACGAGATCGGCGCGCCGGCATAACAGCTCGATGACGTCGCGGGTCGAGAACACGGTGCGCACGCGGCCGCCGAGTTGCGCGGCGACGCGGCGCAGCGCGTCGGGATTGCGGTCGAGCACGGTGACGTCGGCACCCATGCCGGCGGCGATCAGCGCCGCGTTGGTGCCGGCGACGCCGCCGCCGAGTACCAGCACGCTCGCGGCGGCCACGCCGGGCACGCCGCCAAGCAGCACGCCGCGGCCGCCGTTCGCCTTTTCCAGGCAATGCGCGCCGACATGCGGCGCCATGCGGCCGGCAACTTCCGACATCGGCGTGAGCAGCGGCAGCGTTCCTTGCGGACTGGTCACCGTCTCGTAGGCGATCGCGGTGACGCCGGAGGCGAGCAAATCTTCGGCCTGCGCACGATCGGGCGCGAGATGCAGATAGGTGAAGAGGACTTGGCCGCGGCGCAATTTCTTGCGCTCGGCGGCAAGCGGCTCTTTCACTTTCACGATCAACTCGGCGCGACCGAACACGGCGTCGGCACTGTCGACGATCTCGGCGCCGGCGGCGCGATAGTCGGCATCCGCCAGGCCGGCACCCGCGCCGGCGCCGCTTTCGACCAGGACTTGATGGCCTTTCTCGGTCAGCTCGCGCACCGTCGAGGGCACGAGGCCGACGCGATACTCGTTGTCTTTTATTTCTTTGGGGACGCCGAGCAGCATGGCGACCTACACCTCGACCGGCTCCATGCCGACGATCTCGATGCCGAAGCCGGACAGGCCCACATAGGTCATCGGCCGCGACGACAGGAGCCGGATCGAATTGACGCCGAGGTCCCTGAGAATCTGCGCGCCCAGCCCGACCTCGCGCCATTGCCGGCTGCGCGCTTCGCCGGAGGGCGTTTCGTCGGATTTCGGAATGGCGACGACCGGCACGCCGGCGGTGCCGTCGCGCAGCAGCACCAGCACGCCGCGGCCTTCGGCCTTGAAACGCGCCAGCGCCTGATTGATCGGCTTCGCCTTGCCGAACACGTCGGAAATGATGTCGGCGCGGTGCAGCCGGGTGAGCACATTTTTGCCGTCGTCGATGCGGCCATACACGAACGCCATGTGATAGACCGCATCGAAAGGCGTCATGAAGGCGTAGCCTTTGAGGATGCCGATCTCGGATTCGACGGGGAACTCGCCGACCCGCTCGATCAGCTTGTCGCGCGATTGCCGGTAGGAAATCAGTTCGGCGATGGTGACGCGCGCCAGGCCGTGCTGCTCGGACAATTTCGCAAGATCGGGCCCGCGCATCACGGTGCCGTCGTCGTTCATCAGCTCGGCCAGCACGCCGACCGGCGGCAGGCCGGCGAGCCGGCACAGGTCGACGCAGGCCTCGGTGTGGCCGGAGCGCATCAGCACGCCGCCGTTCTTGGCGATCAGCGGAAACACGTGGCCCGGCCGCACGAAGTCCGACGGTCCGTTGTTGTGATTGGCGAGCGCGCGCACCGTGTTGGTGCGCTCTTCGGCCGAGATGCCGGTGGTCAGGCCGTGGCGTACGTCGACCGAAACGGTGAACGCCGTGCCGAGCGGCGCGTCGTTGAGCGCCACCATCGGATCGAGATGCAGCCGGCGCGCTTCCTCCGGCGCCAGCGGCGCGCAGACGATGCCCGAGGTGTGGCGGATAATGAACGCCATCTTGTCCGGCGTGCACAGGCTCGCCGCGACAAACAGGTCGCCTTCGTTCTCGCGATCATCATCGTCGGCGACGATGACGATCTCGCCGCGGGCGAACGCGGCGATGGCGGCGGTGACGTGCTGGTGGCTATCGTCCATGCGGGTCTTCCGATCCGTCATTGCGAGCGAAGCGAAGCAATCCAGGGGCGGAGTGCACCGACTCCTGGATTGCTTCGTCGCTTCGCTCCTCGCAATGACGATTTCTTAGCCGCATTCGCGTCTTCCGAACATCCTGCGCGTTATCGTTGCGGCCGCGCAAACGGCCACGCCGGCGGCTCGCCGACTTGGCCGCGCTGGCGCAGATAATGGTCGGCGATCACGCAGGCCACCATGGCCTCGCCGATCGGCACGGCGCGAATGCCGACGCACGGATCGTGGCGGCCCTTGGTCGAAATCTCGGTATCCTTGCCATAGCGATCCACGGTGCGGCGCGGATTGAGGATCGACGAAGTCGGCTTCACCGCAAAGCGCGCGATCACCGCCTGGCCGGTGGAGATGCCGCCCAGAATGCCGCCGGCATTGTTGGACAGAAATACCGGCTTGCCGTCGTTGCCCATGCGCATCTCGTCGGCGTTCTCTTCGCCGGACAACGCGGCGGCGCCGAAGCCGGCGCCGATCTCGACGCCCTTGACCGCATTGATGCCCATCAGCGCCGCGGCGAGGTCGCCATCGAGCTTGCCGTAGATCGGCGCGCCCAGCCCGGGCGGCACGCCGTCTGCCACCACTTCGATCACCGCGCCGACCGACGAGCCGCGCTTGCGCACATCGTCCAAATAATCGGCGAAGAATTTTGCCCTCTCGGCATCGGGACAGAAGAACGGATTGCGCTCGACTTCGGCCCAATCCCAGCGCGCGCGATCGATCCGGTGCGGGCCCATTTGGACGAGCGCGCCGCGCACCGAAAATCCCGGCACGATCTTGCGCGCAATGGCGCCGGCGGCGACCCGCATCGCGGTCTCGCGCGCCGACTGGCGGCCGCCGCCGCGATAATCGCGCAAGCCATATTTGACGTCGTAGGTGTAGTCGGCGTGGCCGGGCCGATATTTGTCCTTAATGTCGCTGTAATCCTTGGAGCGCTGATCGACATTGTCGATGAGGAGCGCGATCGGCGTGCCGGTCGTCACCTGTTTGCCGGCTGCTTCATCCACGAAGACACCGGACAGGATGCGCACCGTGTCGGGCTCCTGGCGCTGCGTGGTAAAGCGCGACTGGCCGGGGCGGCGGCGGTCGAGATAGGGCTGGATGTCGGCTTCGGTCAGCGCGATGCGCGGCGGACAGCCATCGACCACGCAGCCGATCGCCGGCCCATGGCTTTCGCCAAAGGTCGTGACCCGAAACAAGTGGCCGAACGTGTTGAAGGACATGACGAATAGCGTGCCAGCACGCGCAAAACAGACGCATCTGCGCCGTGGCCGGTGTGGTACCGCTTGGGTTCCACGCGGTCAAATCCCTCAGCCGATCAGGCGTGTCTTCGGCCGCCGGCGGTTAACGCCGCCCTCGCTTGGCGTCACACAAGCTCGGGCGTATCGGCCGGCGCCGGCGTGTCCTGTAAAATCTGTTCGAACGCCGCGATGTCGGTGCGCCGCACCGGCCGGAAGTTTTTGCTGTTGAACGCCGGCTCGACATAGCCCTCGGAGAAATGCGCCTGCGGGCTCACGATCTCGAAGAAGGTGAGCCCGATGAGGCCGTGCGCTTCGCGGATGTGGCGGATCGTGTAGATCATGCCGAGCTTCGGCAGCGTGGCCACCGCGCGGCGCCAATACGGGCACTGCGAGAACGCGTCGTTGACGCATACGACCTGCTGGCCGACATGCAGGTTCATCGCCGTACCCTCAATAGCTGCAGCAGCCCCATGCAATTCGCAGCGAGCGCAGGGCTATAACACAAGTGCGGCTACAACGCGACGAAATTTGGCGATTTCGCAGCAATCGACAATCGGCGGAGCGAGGTCTGATGAACGCCGCGCGGCTACGCATACTTTGCCATCGTGCCGTCGGCGAACACATAGACCGCACCGTGGAGCACTTCCGCGTAGGTCGCTGCTTCCTCGGCAAGGATGCCGAAATTCGCAATGAGCGCGCGGGCAGTGCCGCCATGGGCCGCAATGACCGTGTCGCGCCTCACGGTCGCATACCAGGCGGCAACGCGCGCCGCGACGTCGCGGTAGGATTCGCCGCCGGGCGGCCGAAAATCCCATTTGTCCTGATCGCGGGAGGCCAGAAGCTGCGGGTCGCGGGCGCCAATCTCCGGCAAGGTCAAGCCTTCCCACTCGCCGTAGGAGATTTCCTGCAGCCGATCGTCGACCGCATAGGCGGTGGGATCGAGACCGAGCGGCGCGCGCAGGATCTCCATGGTTTCGCGCGCCCGCCTGAGCGGGCTCGACACGTAGGCGTAATCCGCAGGCTGGCGCTGCTCATGCGCGAACAGATCGGCAAGCACGCCGGCGCAATGCTTCGCCTGCTGGCGGCCGCGGGCGTTGATCGCCGTCTCGTAGCGGCCTTGCAGCCGATGCGCGATGTTGAAATCGGTCTCGCCGTGGCGGACGAAATACAGAACCGGCATGGGATTCAGGAGTCAGTAATCAGTGATCAGTGATCAGGAGGCGGAAAATTGAGATCGGGACGGAAACGAAAGGCTCTTACCTGATTACTGATTACTGATTACTGATTTCTGTCCTCTGATGCGCCAACCACGATATCGGGTGCGTCCGGATGCTTCATGCCGACGATGTGGTAGCCGGCGTCGACGTGATGCACTTCGCCGGTCACGCCGCGCGACATGTCGGAGAGCAGATAGGCGCCGGCCTCGCCGACATCCTCGATGCTGACGTTGCGGCGCAGCGGCGCATTGCCCTCGTTCCATTTCAAGATGTAGCGGAAATCGGCGACGCCGGCGGCGGCGAGCGTCTTGATCGGCCCCGACGAGATGGCGTTGACGCGGATGTTTTTGGTACCCAGATCGGCGGCGAGATAGCGCACCGAGGCTTCGAGCGCCGCCTTGGCGACGCCCATGACGTTGTAGTGCGGCAACCATTTCTCGGCGCCGTAATAGGTCAGCGTCAACAGCGCGCCGCCGTTCGGCATCATCTTCTCGGCGCGTTGCGCTACCGCGGTGAACGAGTAGCAGCTGATCAGCATGGTCTTGGTGAAATTGTCGGCGGTGGTGTCGACATAGCGGCCGTCGAGCTGCTCGCGGTCGGAAAACGCGATCGCATGGACCAGAAAATCGATGCTGCCCCAGGCCGATTGCAGGCCTGCGAACACCGCGTCGATCATCGCCGGCTCGGCGACGTCGCAGTCGCCGACCACGATGCCGCCGAGCTCCTGCGCCATCGGCTCGACGCGTTTTTTCAGGGTGTCGCCCTGATAGGTGAACGCGAGTTCGGCGCCATGGGCGCGGCATGCCTTGGCGATGCCCCAGGCCAGCGAGCGCGCATTGGCCACCCCCATGATCAGGCCGCGTTTGCCGCGCATCAGACCCGAAACTTCCGGCATTACGCAGACCCTGCTTACGAGTTTTCGCGGCGGCCCCGCCGTCTCCCTATGGCATGGCCGGGGGAGGTCCAGCAAGCGCGCGGCGCTGCGCGGTTTTGCGGCATGGCCCTTGCACGGAATAGCCGGCTCGGCATGGTGTTGTTTGAGCGCGGGCCGGGCGAGTTCTTGACGGCGCGCGATGGAGGCAGCGCGTGTTAGGATTGCGAATCGCCGGTGGAGGGCGGCATTGAGCGAATTTCGCAAAGAGGTCGAAAGCGCCATTCCGGCGCTGCGGCGCTACGCGCGGGCGCTGACGCGCGACGTCGAGACCGCCGACGATATCGTGCAAGACGCGCTGGTTCGCGCGCTGCGGTCCGAGCACCTGTTCCATGGCGGCGACGCGCGGGCCTGGCTCTATACGATCCTGACCAACCTCAACCGCAACCGGCTGCGTGCGCTGTCGCGCCGGCCGGTGCTCATCCCGATCAAGGACAGCGACGCGGTCAGCGGCGGCCCGGAAGGCGGCAGCCGCGACATCGGCCGCGCGCTCGACGACCTTGCCGAGGAGCCGCGCGCCGCGCTGCTTCTCGTCGTGCTCGAAGGCCTCACCTATCGGGAGGTCGCGGAAATTCAGGGCGTGCCGATCGGCACCGTGATGTCGCGGCTGGCGCGCGCCCGCATGCAAATCAGGTCCTACCTCGACGGTGAGCGCCCGGCGCTGCGCCGGGTGAAATGACGGAACGACGGAATGACGGAATGACGGAAAGAGCGAAACGATGATCGATCGAGATCCGATTGTGAGCGAGGACGAGCTCCACGCCTATGTGGACGGCGAACTGCCCGCGGTGCGGCGCGGCGTAGTCGAGGCGTGGCTCGCAACGCATCCCGAAGACGCGGCGCGCGTCGCGGCCTGGCGCAGCCAGGCCGAATTGATCCGCGCGCGCTATGGCGGCGTGGCCGACGAGGCGCCGCCGCGGCGGCTTGATGTCGTGCGGCTCGAGCGGCGGCGGCGTTGGCGCGTCGGCGCGATGGCGGCGGCGGCGGCGATCGCGGCCTTTATCGCCGGCGGCACGGCCGGCTGGTTTGCCCGCGCCTTTGAGGACTCGCCATCTTCCGATCTGCGCCGGTTCACCGCCGACGCGCTCGATGCCTACCGGCTCTACGTCGTCGAAGTGCGTCACCCGGTCGAAGTGGCGGGCGACGAGCGCCCGCATCTGACGCAATGGCTGTCCAAGCGGGTCGGCTCGCCGGTGCGCATTCCCGAACTCGAGACCATGGGGCTGAAACTCGTTGGTGGCCGCTTGCTGCCAGGGCCGACCGGGCCGACGGCGTTCTTCATGTACGAAGCCAATTCGGGCGAGCGCTTCACGCTTTATTGCGGCCAGACCAGCGAGCGCGAGACGGCGCTGCGCTACACCAGCGGCGAGCGCAACGCGGCCTATTACTGGGTCGACCGCCATCTCGCCTGCGTGCTCACCGGACCCGCCGAGCGCGCCAAGCTGCACGCCATCGCGCAGTCCGCGTACGACCAGATCGACTCGCGCTCGACCCAGCTCGGCGGGTGAACGACGAAGATTCGCGGGTAAAAGAATGGACTTGGGCTGCGAATCTAGAGCGAAGCTACGCGGATTTTCGCCGGTATGCCGCGCGTGCCTTTGGCGCGACAAGCGGCTGATTCGCCTTTGAAGGGGTTCCGGTTGCCTGCTTTCCCGTAACAATCGGCAATTTGAACTGAGGTGATCGCCGCGCCTCCTCAGGCGCCATCACTCTTGATTTTCTGGTCGATTCCGAAAACGCGGCTCGCGACAGGTTTAGCTCCAACAGGTTCGCAAGAGCTTCGTTCTCAGAAATGTCGGCAGGCCAGCCATATGCGGCGGCAACTGCGTCATCGAGATCTCGATGAGCGTTGACAAGCCATTGGGGCCGTTCATTGTAAAGGTTGGTCAGAGTGCGTCCGCGCAAGATCGCCGCTGCCACTGTGTCCTTCGGCAGAATGCGGTCAGGATAGCCGCGTACGACTTCCGGTTCAACGCGCACAAGATCAGGTGGGTTAAGCCAGGCGTTGCGAAGCTCATCGAGACGTCTGGCAGCATCAGCGATCGCGATTGCCCGCGGATCGGCTGCGTAGCGCGCCAGCGGAATATTGGGTGTCAGGCCTTCGGGGAAAGGAAAGGTTTCGAATACCCCAGCACTGTTATAGGTAGGGTCGTTTCCTACGCCATGCCACGAGCATGTCCTGAGACTCCATGCCTCGTGAAAGCGGGAGTGGAGCACACCAAAGAATGTATCGTCCGATCGAATAAAGCCGAAGGCACGAGAGTCAGGAATTATGGCGCTCTCAAGCCACACAAAAATGCGGTGTTTAGCCACACGGGGCGTCGCGAGGTATCGCTTGTGAGCCTGCATGGCCACTCGAAATGCGGGCCGCGGCTCCACGTGCCGCCACCAATTTGATTTGTAGGTCTCCCGCCGATTCTTTAATCGCTCTGGCAAAACATGTTCTTTCACGTATTGGAAAGGTGCGTGATAAAGCGCGGCGTCTCTTTCCGACATTTGCCAGCCAAAATCGATTAGCCACATATCTCGGGGTCTGCGCGTGAGGTCCATTCCGTTCCGCCATGGCCGAACCACATCGGAATTCGGCCTACCGTTGGGATTTTGCGGCTGGCGCAACCACTCTCGAGCGAGTTCGCCGGGAACATCGAACGAGCCACCCTTTGTGTCGCCCATATAGGCGATCTCCATGTTCTCGGAAAGTCGTTTGATGTTCGTGAAATTCAACGAGCCGGTGGTCAAGTCTGAATTAATTTTGGTGGTGACCTTACCGTTGAGCCGGACGACATCCTGACCAAAGCCGAAACAAACGAGTGACACGCGAACGGCGGCTCCGTCTATCACCCATGGTTCGTCGCTCCATGCATCGAATATTTTGCTTTCGGCGGCAATCTGGTCGATTATCCGGCGGTTTGCTCCGGCACGGATGGAGTTTGTGGCGACCAATCCGATACGCTTTGACTGACCCGTCTTCAGCATCGCTCGGGCCTTTTCGAACCAGTAAACGACAAGGTCGGCTTCACGCGAAACTCGGCCCTCGTAAATCTCGAAAAGTTGGTCTACAGCCTTATCGCCGAGGCCGTTGCGCATTAGCCTGATGCCGAGAAAAGGCGGGTTACCAACAATAAACTCTGCCGCTGGCCACCCAGCTTCGATGTGCTTTGAGCGAGCATTCGGCGGTTTTGATCGGGCTTTTCTTTGGGGCCTTTCAGGTGCTTCGAGGAGGAGGGGCGTAGCAGCGAGCAACGCGTCTCGGCACTCGATGGCATCTAGCTTGCGGAGAATCGGTCTTGGTTTAGCGTATATGCCGTTACGTATTCTCCATTGAATGTCGCCAATCCAAATTGTCGTGCGCGCCAGCTCGGCAGCTAACGGGTTAATTTCGATGCCTCGCAAGATCTCGGGGCCGATGATTGGCAGCTGAGGGCTAAGGCCGAGCATTTCGCATTCAAGATTGGCTTTGTTCTCGATGTCCTTTACGCCCTGCAGCGCCAGATAGAGGAAATTCCCCGAGCCGCAAGCCGGATCAAGTATGCGCAAATTTCGCAAGCGCTCCAAATAACGAAAGCGAGTTTCCTCTGCGGCCTCCAATGGAGTCATACGCCGGTTTGGCTTAGCGCGCATTGGGGGTTTTGTTTGCCCCGATAGTAGTTTCCTAATCTCCGTCTTTGCGTTCTCCCACTCCGCGCGCAGCGGTCGCAAGATAACTGGCTCAATCAGCTTGATGATCTTGTCGCGATCCGTGTAGTGTGCGCCGATCTGGGCTCGTTTATCTGGGTCAAGGAAACGTTCAAAGAGCGTCCCGAAGATGCTCGGATCGATTAAGCTCCAATCTAAACTGGCCGCTGCGACGAGTAGGCCTATATCGCCATCATCCAGAGGTAAGGCGCGCCGACCGTCGAATAAGCCTCCATTAAACCAGGCGATATCGTTCAGGTCGAAGTCACCTCCGCTTTCCATTGCTGCGAAAAGCTTACTCAGATAGCGCTGGGCGCGCTCAGGCTTCTGGGAGGATTGTTTCAGCAGTTTCGGGAAAAGGTCGTCAGGCAACAACTTAACGCTGTTGGCAAAGAAACAGAAGACGAGTTGATTTACAAAATGTGCAATGTCCTCCGGCGTGCCGCGCCCCTGCAGACGTAACGCGATTGCTGAAAACTTATCAGCTGCCTCCGTAGTGATTGCAGCGCGCGTTTTTGTTGGCTTTAGTTTTTCGGGATCATAGAAGACGTTGCGGAGAATCTCACGAGGACCAGGATCGGTTAATTCATCGAGTCGGATTTCATATTTTGCGGGGACGGTATTAGTCCAAGCGGTGTGGATACGAAAATGTTCTATATCGCACACTACCTGGAGCGGAGGGCTTTCCAGCGCGGGCGCGTAGCGAATCAGCTGATTCAAGGCATCATCTAAATTGCTATTTCTCCTTTTGTATTCCCAGGCGAAGTAGTCCTTCTTCCAGACGTCCGCAAAACCCTTTCCACCGCCGACCTTCGTGGCGCCTTTCTCAAATGCGAAGCGATCGCCTATTGGGTCGTCTTCGCTGGGCGTTGGATGGCCGAAGAGGTGACAGAGATCGATAAAATGTTCTTGCGCAGTCTGACGTTCGTTAAGGGATGCTCTCTTCCACTTGTTGATAAACGCAAGCGGAGTCATCGGCGCAACAGCGCCGCTGGCCGAACTCATGACGCAACTCCCCGTGCACAGCGCCGTCTGTATTCGGACTGGCGGTTTCAACGATTCAACTTACTGTGGGCGGAGTCAACCGGCGGTAGGGCTGGAATTGGGCCATGGTTGCCTGTTCCTAGCTTCGGACGTGCGCAAATTCGCCCAGGCCTGGACTGCGGCTGATCTGCTAGGGACCAGCGTTCACGAATCGTACTCGAATGGGCGGGCGTATTCGGTTAGCATCGCCGAGAGTGATAACCTGGTCCACCGGGAGACGCGCCATGAGCCTGACATCGACGTTTGAAGCCGGCACGCAAGCCGCACCGCATGCACCAGGGGGCCTGCGCTTTACGCCGCTCACCAAGCATATCGGCTGTGAGGTCAAGGGCATCGACTTGCGGCAGCCGGTGCCGTCGGCCGCGGCGGCGGCGATGTACCGCGCCTGGCTCGACCATGCCGTGCTGGTGTTTCGCGATCAGGACCTCACCCAGGAGGATTTGATCCGCGTCACCGCCATTTTCGGCGAGTTCGCGCCGCTCGGCCGGCCGGCGCACACGCTGCCCAAGGGATTTGCCAAAATCCTGCCCAACATCATGCTGATCTCCAACATCCGCGAGAACGGCGAGACCATCGGCGCGCTGCCCGACGGCGAGATGATGTTTCATCACGACACCATCCACCGCGACGATCCGCACAAGGCGACGCTGCTCTATTCGGTCGAGGTGCCGACCTATGGCGGCGACACGCTGTTCGCCAGCGGCACCGCGGCCTACGAGGCGCTCGATCCGGCAATGAAGGACAAGCTGGCCGGCCTGCGCGCGGTCAATTACTACGTCTACAATTCGGTCACCCGCAACGACAAGCAGGGCGTGAACGCGACCAGCCAGGCGGTGCACCCGGTGGTGCGCACCCACGACGAGACCGGGCGCAAGGCGCTTTACGTCAACCGGCTGATGTCGGTGCGGATCGAGGGCATGGCCGAAGCCGACAGCGACGCGCTGCTCGACTTTTTGTTCGACCATTCGGAAAAGCCGGAATTCGTCTACACCCACGTCTGGCGCAAGGGCGATCTCATCGTCTGGGACAATCGCTGCTCGAGCCACGCCCGCACCGATTTTCCCTCCGATCAGCGGCGCCTGCTGCTGCGCACGACCGTGAAGGGCACGTGCCGGCCGTATTAGGTGCCGCGGTCGCGGATATTCTCTGCTCGATCGACGGCGATTTGCGACGAACAAATAAGATAAATGAGCACCTCGCCGCCGCCCGCCGCGGCTTACATCTCCTTGCGCGGATCGAACGGCTTGTCGGTGCGCCATTTTTTCATCAGCGCTTCGAGTTCGGCGTCCTTGCCTTCGGGCAGCATGATGCGCACGGTGGCCAACAGATCGCCGTGGCCGCCCTTCATCGGAAAACCCTTGCTGCGCAGCCGGAAGGTGCGGCCGCTGTTGGTCCCCGGCGGGATCGTTAGCTCGACGTGGCCCTCGAGCGTCGGCGCCCGCACCTTGGCGCCGAGCACGGCTTCGTAGAGCGTGATCGGCAGGTCGAGCTTCACATCGTTGCCGTCGAGCGTGAAGAACGGATGCGGCTGGATACGCACGGTGATCAGCACGTCGCCTGAGCCGCCTTGGCCGGTCATGCCCTGGCCGCGCAGCCGGACCTGCTGGCCTTCATTGATGCCGGCCGGGATTTTCACGTCGAGGTCTTTGCCGGTCGGCAGCCGCAGCCGTTTGGTGACGCCGCGCGCCGCCTCCGGCAGGCTCACACTCACCTCGGCGCGCACGTCGGCGCCGGGGCCGCCGAAATCCTCCGGCTCGAACCGCGTGCGGCCGCCGCCACGCCGGCCGGCGCCGCCGCCGAACGCTTCGCGCAAAATGTCTTCGAAGCCACCAAAACCGCCGCCGCCCCCGCCCCGACCGCGTGTCGAGCGGGTAAAACCCTCCGGCCCGAAATTAAAGCTTTCAAAATGCGCATCGCCGCCGCCGCCGCCGAAGCCGCCGCCCGGTCCGGCGCCAAAGCCTTCAAAGCCCTGGAACCGCGGCTTGCCCTCGGCGTCGATCTGGCCGCTGTCGAACGCCTTGCGCTTATCGTCGTCGCCGACGATTTCGTGTGCGGCGTTCAGCTCGGCAAAGCGAGACGCCGCTTTCGGATCGTTCTTGTTGGCGTCGGGGTGCAGCTTCTTGGCGAGCTTCCGATAGGCGCTCTTGATCTCCGCTGCACTCGCTTTGCGATTGACGCCAAGGACCTCATAGGGATCGCGCATCCCCGGGGGACTCCGCTGTTTCGATTGTCGGGCCGGCCCCGCCTGCCCAGTGACTCGTTGCTGCGCTCAATGTGGGCGTAAAGCGGCCGCCGCGCAATCCGCGCATTTTTCTTAGACGTTGCCTGAACGCCGCCAATCAACCGGATTTGAGCGGCGTGAGGCTCTTGACCTGCCACTCGCCACGGGCGGTGCGGCAGGCCGATCCCTGCAGCCAGGCTTGCGCGCCGGCGCGCATGTAGCTCGCCAGGAAATCGCGGCAGGGCAGGCCGCCCTCGGTGTGGGAAGAGGCCAGCGGGGTGATGTTGCCGCCAACGCCGGTCTGCGGATTGCGCCACGGTACGCTGTTGCCCTTAGCGTCGCGTGTCAGCGCATCGGCAGCGGCGGCGCGGGCATAGGCAAGGTCCACCGGCGACGGCTCGATTGTGGCCGCCCGGGCGCCGGCGGCGGCCGGCAGGCGCGCGATCGAGCCGGTCTGGTCGACGTCGGCGTCAGGCTTCGACAACATGGAATCGAGTTGATACGAGCAGCCGCCGCAAGTCAGCGCGACGATCACTGCAGCCGCTGTTCCGAGCCGGCGCGCAGATAGGCGTAGGCCGGCAGTTCCACTATATACGGATCGGCGAACCGGCCGATCGCCACGCACCAACACCAGGCAGCACTCCGAACGATGTCCGACGCAGCGCCTATTGAGCATCCAACTCGGTTAACGGGCGGTGACTTCACCGAGGCGGCGGAGCCGTGGCGGCTGTTCGCCGCGTGGTTCGAGGAGGCCAAGCGCGCCGAGACGGTCAATCCGGACGCCATGGCGGTCGCCACCGTCGATGAGTCCGGCCTGCCCAATGTGCGGATGGTGCTGCTCAAAGGCTTCGACGAGCGCGGCTTTGTGTTCTACACCAACCTCGGCAGCGTCAAGGCGCTCGAGCTCGAAGGCGCCCCGAAAGCGGCAGTGACGTTCTACTGGAAGGCGCTGCAGCGCCAAGTGCGGGCGCGCGGCAGCGTCGAGCCGGTATCGACGGAGGAGGCCGACGCCTATTTCGCCACGCGCTCGCGCATGGCGCAGATCGGTGCCTGGGCCTCGAAGCAGTCGAGCGCGCTGGAGAGCCGGATGGCGTTCGAAAAGGCCATCGCCCAGTACACGGCGAAATTCGCGCTCGGCAGCGTGCCGCGGCCGGATTTCTGGTCCGGCTACCGCATCGTCCCGGCCGAGATCGAGTTCTGGCAGGAGCGACTGTTCCGCCTGCACGACCGCATCGTGTTCCGCCGCGAAGAAAGCAGCGCCGGAGCTGGAGCTTGGCGCAAGACGCGGCTTTATCCATGAGGGCAGTGTGGGAGCGATCAGATGCCGACCAGTAATCAGCCGCGCCGCACCTTGCTGTTGACCGGAGCGAGTCGCGGCATCGGCCATGCCACCGTGAAGCGATTTTCCGCCGCCGGCTGGCGCGTCGTCACCTGCTCGCGCCATCCGTTTCCGGAAAACTGCCCGTGGGAGGCGGGTCCCGAGGACCACATCCAGGTCGACCTCTCCGATCCGGCCAACACCGACGAGGCGATCGCCGAAACCAAGCGCCGCCTGCACGGCGAGCTGCACGCGCTGGTCAACAACGCGGCGATCTCGCCGAAAGCCGAAGGCGGCGGACGCCTCGGCTCGATCGAGACCTCGCGCGAGGACTGGCACCATATTTTTCAGGTGAACTTTTTCGCCCCGATCATGCTGGCGCGCGGCCTGCTCGATGAGCTCCAAGCGGCGAAGGGCTCCGTCGTCAACGTCACCTCGATCGCCGGCTCGCGCGTGCACCCGTTCGCCGGCGCGGCTTACGGGACCTCGAAGGCGGCGCTCGCCGCGCTCACGCGCGAGATGGCCGCCGATTTCGGCGCGCGCGGCATCCGCGTCAACGCCATTGCGCCCGGCGAGATCGACACCGCCATGCTGTCGCCCGGAACCGAGAAGATCGTCGCCAACATTCCGATGCACCGCCTCGGCACGCCCGACGAGGTGGCGAAGATCATCTACGTGCTGTGCACCGACACCAGCTCCTACGTGAACGGCGCCGAGATCCACATCAACGGCGGCCAGCACGTGTGAGGCGCGGGCGGTTACTACGCCGTCATTGCGAGCGAAGCGAAGCAATCTAGAAGCTGGTGCACCGAATCTGGATTGCTTCGTCGCCCCTTCAGGGCTCCTCGCAATGACGGCGAGTTGATCTAGAAAATCCGCGTGTTGAGAATGCGGTCGCTGGCGGCGATGCGACTCGAAGCGTTCTGCGCCAGCTCGATGCGCGCGGCGGCGAGGTCGTCGGCCGTGCGGACCGCTTGTTCGGCCAGCATCCACTGATAGGAAAACGTGTAGACGAAGGCGCAGCGCGCCCAGCGCGTTTGCGACCAGCGTGTGAGCCGCTCGTCGAGCGCGCCGTCGCCTGAGAGCACGTCTCGGGCGAGCGTAAAGCCGTCCTCGGCGGCCATCGCGGCGCCCTGGGTCAGGTGCGGCGGCGAGGTGTGGGCGGCGTCGCCGCCGATCACGACACGGCCGCGATGCCACGGCCACGGCACCAGGATCGGCTCGATCGGGCTATAGACGATGTCGGAATTGTCATCGAGCGAGGCGGCGATTTCGGCGACGTAGCTGCCGTATGGCGCCAGCCGCTGCCGCAGGAGGCCCGGAAGATCGCGCCGCTCGAATAGGGCGTTCGGCGCTTCGGGGCGGATATGAAACAGATACATGAGATCGTTAGCGAGCGGCATGGCGCCGGTCTTGCTGCCGATGCCTTGAAGAAATTCCATGCCGCGTACTTCGTCGCGGCGCGGCACCTGCACGCGCCAGCCGCCATAGCCCGACGCGTGCGGCACGAAAACGTCGCCGAACAAATATTGCCGCGTCGCCGAACGGATGCCGTCGAAGCCGGCGACCAGGTCGACGGTTTCGCTGCGCCCGTCCGACAGCGCAGCGATGACGCGGCCGCCGTCGTCGCGGATGTCGCTCACCGTCAGCCCGGTGCGCACGGCAACGCCGGCCTGCTTTGCGGCGCCCAATAAAATCTCGTGCAGTCGCAAGCGTGACAGCGCGCAAAACGCCGGCAGCTTGTCGTCGCCAAGCAGGAACTTGTGCTCGACGATCAGCGCGCGGTTCGGATCGAAGATGAACATGCGATCGTAGGCGAAGCCGTCGGCCAAAATTTCAGGGAGCACGCCGAGCGCCTCGTAGACGCGCAATGCATTGGCCGGTTGACCGAGCCCGACGCCCGGCACGTCGAAGCTCGGGCGGCGCTCGATCAACAAAACCTCGACGCCGCGCTGCGCAAAAGCAGTCGCCGCGGTGAGGCCGCCGACGCCGCCGCCCACGATCAGGACTCGCCGGATTTGATTCATGCGGCGCCGATACTGCTCCCTCTCCCCGGAGGGGAGAGGGATGGGGTGAGGGGGTTCGGAAGTCTCAGAAAATTCTGCGGCATCCGAACCCCCTCATCCTGGTCCTTCTCCCCTCCGGGGAGAAGGGACCCGCACGCAGGCACGTCGTTACTGCTGCGCTCGGCAGGTTCATTCGTACAAAAAATCCAGCACCGCGGTCTCGGCCAGCACCGCTTCGGGAATCGAGTGGCGCGCGGAGCGGGCGCGCTCTTCGGCGCTTTGCGTGGCCTGCAGGTAGGCGCCGAGATGGCGGGCGCGCTCGATGATTTTGCGGCCGGCAGGTAGACGCTCGGCTTCGAAGCGGCGCAGCCCGCTCGGCACCTCATCGTCGTCAAGCGCGCGGGCCAGCGACGCGGCGTCGTCGGCCGCCTTGGACACGCCGGCGGCGACATGCGGGCGTGCCACGAAGGCGGCATCGCCGACGATGGCGACCCGGCCGAAAGCCAGCCGCGGGCTTTCCAGATCGTAGATCGGCTGCAGGATCGGCTCGTCGATCAGGCGCACGATGGCGCGGAATTGCGGCGGCAGCAGCCGCTCGGCGGCGGCCCGCATCTCTGCCACGGCGTCGCGGCGGATGAGCGGCGGCGGGATCGAGATTGAATGGGTGACGCCGCTGTCGTCGGTCAGCAGCCAGGGCAGCTCGATTGTTTCGCTCGCCGGCCGGTACCACACCACATTGTAACGGCGCTGCCCGGGCCTTAAATCGCCGTGCGGACCGGCGACCGGATAGAACACGCATTGCTCGCCGGGCGGCAGGCAGAACGCCATGGAGTCGAACAGCTGGCGATGGATGTCGCGCGGAATGGCGCTCTCGGCCAGGAGCGCACGCCAGGCGCAATAGCCGGCGTAAAGCGGCGTGACGTCCGGCAGGCATTGGCCGCGCACCGTGGAGCGCAAGCCGTCGGCGCCGATCAGCACGTCGCCCTCGGCGCTGCCGCCGTCGGCGAAGCGCGCCAGCACGCCGCCGCCGGTCTCCTCGAAGGCCGTCAGCGCGCGGCCGCGGTGATAATGCGCGGCCGGAAACGCATCGCGCAGCACGCGATAGACGCGTTCCCAGGCGGTCAGCACCTGCGGGCACTCGACGGTGAGCGTGATGCGGCCGTCGATGTCGAGCAGCTTGCGCGTTCGCGCCAGCACGCCGAGATCCTTGGTGTCGAGGCCGAGCGCGTCAAGATGCGCGATCAGCGCGGCCTGCGCCACGATGCCGGCGCCGCGGCCGGCGAGCTCGCTCTCGACGCGCTCGAATACTTCGACCGCCCAGCCGCGCCGCGCCAGCATGACGGCGGCAAGGAGCCCGCTCATCGAGCCTCCGATCACCAGCGCGCGGCGTTGCCTCGGCATACGGTTTAGTCCGGCGGTCTTGAGCTAAGCTATTTCAAAGGCGGCGGGGCTTTTCTATATTGTGCCCGGAATCCCCGGAGGAACGCCATGGCCCTGAGCATGCTGGAAAAATCCACCGACCGCGCCGACAAATCGGCGTGGCCGGCTGCGATCGCCGCCGAGTTCGAGCGCGAGAAGCTCAACAACAACCCCTGCGTCGGCTCGATGCTGCTGTCGGAGGACGCGCGCGTGCGGGTGTGGATCATTCGGCTCAAGCCCGGCGAGCGCATCGGCTTCCACCGCCACGTGCTCGACTATTTCTGGACCTCGGTGTCGGGCGGCCGCGGCCGCCAGCACCTGATGGACGGCTCGACCGTCGAATACACCTACAAGCCGGGCGAGACACGGCACGAAACCTACGGGCTCGGCCAGTACAAGGTGCACGATCTGGAGAACCTCGGCGACAAAGAGATGGTGTTCATGACCATCGAGTTTCTCAACAGCGCCAACAAGCCGCTGCCGGTGCCTGCGCACGTGCGCGCCGCGGCGTAATACAAGTCGTCATTGTGAGGAGCGTAGCGACGAAGCAATCCAGGGGCGGTGCGCTCCGCCCCTGGATTGCTTCGCTTCGCTCGCAATGACGGCTATTTCTCCAGCCGCGCCACGATCTCCACGTGCGGTGAATAGCGGAATTGATCGACCAGCGTGACTTCGACGAGCTTATAGCCGCCGCGCGCAAGCTCGGCGGCGTCGCGTGCAAATGTGGCGGGATTGCAGGACACGGCGACGATGCGCGGCACGCCGCTCGCGGCGAGCGCACGCGCCTGGGCTTGCGCGCCTTGGCGCGGCGGATCGAACACCACCGCATCGAAGCGGCGAAGGTCGGCGCCAAGCAGCGGGTCCTTGAACAGATCGCGCTCCTGCACCTCAATCGGCTTGAGCCCAGGAGTCGACGCCGCGGCGCGCCTGAGCGCGGCGAGCGCTGCGGCTTCATTGTCGATGGCGAGGACGCCCGCGCGTTCGGCGAGGCGCAGCGCGAACGGTCCGATGCCGCAGAACAGATCGGCGATTTTCGCGTTGCCAGCGCAGGAGGACAGCACGAGCCGCGCCAGTGCGGCTTCGCCTTCAGCGGTGGCTTGCAGGAAGGCGGCCGGCGGCAGCGGCACGGTGGCCGCGCCGATGCGCAAGGTCGGCGCGCGGTGTTGCACGACAAGTTCGCCGTGACGCGTCAGCCGCGCCAGATCATGCGCGGCGGCAACGTGGGCCAGGGCGGCAGTGAGCGGCGCGCTCAGCGGGCCGGAGCCGCGCACGTCGATATCGAGCCCGGCATCGGTCGCGGTGGCCGCAATGTCGAGCGGTTTTTTCTTCGGCTGCAGCGCTTCGGCAATCGCCCAGGCCGCGGGCAGCGCGCCGTCCAACGTCTTAGCGAGGATCGGACAGCGGTCGATGGCGATGACTTGATGCGCGCGCGCTGCTGAGAAGCCGACTTCCAGGATCTCATGCGTGCCGCGCCGGGCGTGAAAGGTGGCGCGGCGGCGGCCTTCGCTATGGGCGTCGATCAACTCGCCGACCGACGCATCGAGCCCCGCCTGCCGCAGCGCTTCGACGACGAGGCTGCGCTTCCACGCCCGGTAAGGCGCAGGGCCCCAATGCTGAACCGTACAGCCACCGCAAACACCGAAATGCGGGCAGATCGGCGCGATGCGCTCGGGGTTCGAACGCTCGACCCGCAGCAGGGTGCGGCGGTCGGGATGGCCGGGCACGGCATCGGCTTCGACGATCTCGCCGGGCAAGGCGCCGGGCACATAGATCGGCCCGTCGGGACCCTCGGCAATGCCGTCGCCGCGATGGCCGACGCGCCAAATCGTCAGCCGTTCAACCACGGCCGGCCGCAACGAAGAACTCGCGATTGCCGTCGCCGCCGAGAATGGGCGAGGGCACGACACCGGCGACACGCCAGCCACGGGTGGCGAGGAACGCTTCGATGTCGGCGCAGACGGCGGCATGCGCGGCCGGATCGCGAACGATGCCTTTTTTGATGTCGCGGCGCGCCGCCTCGAATTGCGGCTTGATGAGCGCGACCAGGTCGGCACGCGGCGCCAGCAGATTTTCGATGGCCGGCAGGACGAGCTTGAGCGAAATGAAGCTTACGTCGACCGTGGCGAAGTCCGGCACGTCGCCGAGGCGTGAGCGGTCGAGCGCGCGGATGTCGGTTTGCTCAAACGAAACGAGCGCGCTTCGGCCGCGTAGTTTTTGGTGCAACTGATCGCGCCCGACATCGACGGCATAAACCCGCCGGGCGCCGCGTCCAAGCAGGACTTCGGCAAAACCGCCGGTCGACGCGCCGACGTCGAGGCAGACGCGATCTTTGACGTCGAGGCCGAAGTGATCGAGCGCCGCCGCCAATTTGACGCCGCCGCGCGAAACGTACGGATGCTCGAGCGCGGCTTCGATACGGGCGGTGGACGGTATCTCCTCGGAGGCTTTGCGCACCGGCGCGCCATCGGCAAGCACGCGGCCAGCCGCGATGGCGGCTTGGGCGCGGGCGCGGCTGTCGAACAGGCCGCGCGCGACCAGGAGCCGATCAGCACGTTGCTTGGTTGGGATCCGTAGGGTGGGCATTGCGCCCGCTCTATCCGACAGCGTGGGCAAAATCGTTCGGCGCAATGCCCACGCGGGTTAGGCGGCGCAGACGATTTTGCCCATCCTACAGGCTTTTACGACCGGACGAGCTTGACGGTCTCGCCGCGCAGGTTCTGGCCGAGCGCTTCGAAGGCTTTGGTGACGATGCTTTTGGCATCGAGTCCGGCCTTGGCGTACATGGCGTTCGGCGAGTCCTGGTCGATGAAGATGTCGGGCAGCACCATGGACCGCACTTTGAGGCCGCGGTCGAGCGCGCCGTGCTCGGCCAGCGCATGCATGACGAATGCGCCGAAGCCGCCGATCGCGCCTTCCTCGATGGTCAGCAGCACCTCGTGCTCGCGCGCGAGCCGCAGCAGCAGGTCGACGTCGAGCGGTTTGGCAAAGCGTGCGTCGGCTACCGTGGTCGACAGCCCGTAGGTGGCGAGCTCATCGGCCGCCTTCATGCATTCGCGTAAGCGCGCGCCGTACGAGAACAGCGCGATCTTGGTGCCCTCGCGGACCACGCGGCCCTTGCCGATCTCGAGCGGTTTGCCTTCGTCGGGCATCGGCACGCCAAACCCTTCGCCGCGCGGGTAACGCAGCGCCGAAGGCCGATCGTCGATCGCCACGGCGGTAGCGACCATGTGCACCAACTCGGCTTCGTCGGACGGCGCCATCAAGACGAAGCCCGGCAGGCAGCCAAGGTAGGCGATATCGAACGAGCCGGCATGGGTGGGGCCATCGGCGCCCACCAGACCGGCGCGGTCCATGGCGAAGCGCACCGGCAGCCGCTGGATGGCGACGTCATGGACGACCTGGTCGTAGGCGCGTTGCAGGAAGGTCGAATAGATGGTGGCGAACGGCTTGTAGCCTTCGGTCGCGAGACCCGCCGCGAACGTCACCCCGTGCTGCTCGGCAATGCCGACGTCAAAGGTGCGCTCGGGGAACGCCTTCTCGAACAGATCGACGCCGGTGCCCGACGGCATGGCCGCGGTGATGGCGATGATCTTGTCGTCCTTCTTCGCCTCTTTGATCAGGCTTTCGCCGTAGACTTTCTGGTAGGCGGGGGCGGACGGCTTGGATTTGACCTGGGCGCCGGTGGCGACGTCGAACTTGACCACGCCGTGATACTTGTCGGCCGATTCCTCGGCCGGCTGATAACCCTTGCCCTTCTGCGTGACGACGTGGACCAGGATCGGGCCGTTCTTGGCGTCGCGCACGTTTTGCAGGACCGGCAACAGGTGATCGATGTTGTGGCCGTCGATCGGCCCGACATAGAAGAAGCCGAGCTCGTCGAACAGCGTGTTACCGGTGACGAGGCCGCGGGCATATTGCTCGATGCGGAGCGCGCGCTGCTCCAGCATGCGCGACGGCAGCCGCTTGGCGATGTTCTGAAAGATCTTGCGCACGCGCCGATAGCCCTTGCCCGACACGCGCCGTGCCAGATAGGCCGACAGCGCGCCGACCGGCGGCGCGATCGACATGTCGTTGTCGTTGAGCACCACGATCAGCCGCGAATCCATCGAGCCGGCATTGTTCATGGCCTCGTAGGCCATGCCCGCCGACATGGCGCCGTCGCCGATCACGGCGATGACGTTGTTCTGCTTGCCGGACAGGTCGCGGGCGACCGCCATGCCGAGCGCCGACGAAATCGAGGTCGAGGAATGCGCGGCGCCGAACGGGTCGTACTCGCTTTCGGCGCGCTTGGTGAATCCGGACAGCCCGCCGCCCTGGCGCAGCGTGCGGATGCGGTCGCGCCGGCCGGTCAGGATCTTGTGCGGGTAGGCTTGGTGGCCGACGTCCCAGATCAGCCGGTCGCGCGGCGTGTCGAAGACGTAATGCAGCGCCACAGTCAGCTCGATCACGCCAAGGCCGGCGCCGAGATGGCCGCCGGTTACCGCAACGGCATCGATCGTTTCCTGCCGCAGCTCGTCGGCGACCTGCCGCAGCTGCTTTGGTTCAAGGCCTCGGAGATCTTCGGGCGTCTTGATCAGGTCGAGCAAAGGGGTTGAGCGAACCGTCACGCTTAGCTCCGTATTATCCGGCCTAATGGCCTTTATTGGGGTTGAGTGCGCGCCCAGTACCTACCGGAACACGTAAATTTTGCTGTATTTACACCATCCTGGACCGGATAGGCAATTTGCCTCGGACCCAGGCGGGGAACCCCGAAGCGGGCGGCCGGGTTCATACAGCGTTGGTTTCCCGGGTGTCCATTCCGGTTCACACGATCGTATAATGATAGGATGTGGCTGCGGTTTTACCAATGGCGCCCGGCGATTTTCATGATGTGGCCGGGTCTAAGGGCCGGAAAAGGCCTGCAGCCGCCCATTTGAGGTCCCGTGGCGCTCGAAGTTTACCGTAAAAAGCGACAATTCGGCGTGACGCCGGAGCCGCGCGGCCGCCGCGGACGGCGCGGTGGCAGCAGCTATGTCATCCAGAAGCATGCCGCCCGACGCCTGCATTACGATCTGCGCCTCGAGCTTGATGGGGTGATGAAGAGCTGGGCGGTCACGCGCGGCCCAAGCCTCGATCCTGGCGAAAAGCGGCTTGCCGTCCACGTCGAGGATCACCCGATCGAATACAACAGTTTCGAAGGCACCATTCCGGCGGGCGAATATGGCGGCGGCACCGTGATGATCTGGGACCGCGGCCACTGGCTGCCCGAAGGCGACCCGCACAAGGGCTACGCCAAGGGCCATCTCGTGTTCGACCTCGACGGCGAGAAGCTGCGCGGCCGCTGGCATCTGGTGCGCATGCAGCGCCGCGGCAACGATCGCCATGAGAACTGGCTCCTGATCAAGGGCAAGGACGAGGAAGCCCGGAGCGGACGCGAGGCCGATATTCTGGAGAGCGAGCCGCTGTCGGCGGCGACCGGCCGCAGCATGGAGGAGATTGCCGCCGGCAAGGGGCGCAAGCGGGTCTGGCACAGCAATCGGGCGGCCGGCGGCGACAATGCCCTGCGCGCGCAGTCGCAGCGCGCCTTCCGCGAGGAACTGCGGACGCAAGCAGCAACCATGACGAAACCGAAGGCCAAGGCTAGGGCGGCAGAGCCGAAGCGGGCGCCAAAGCCCACTACCCGCGCCCGCGCCGGATCGCCAAAAAGGGCGAAGGCGGCAGCGCGTGCGGCTGCTGCCAAGAAAAGCGACCCTGCCCCGCGCGGCAAAGCGCGTAGCGCACGACTACCTGATTTCGTGCCGCCGGCCCTGGCCAGTTTGCATGCCACGGCGCCGAGCGGACCGGATTGGCTGCACGAGATCAAATTCGACGGCTATCGCATCGAGGCGCGGCTCGACGGCGGCAAGGTGCAGCTGTTTACCCGCAACCGGCAGGACTGGACGCACCGCTTTGCGCCGATCGCCGCGGCCGTCGCCAAGCTGCCGGCCAAGACCGCTCTGCTCGACGGCGAGGTAGTGGTCGAGACCGACAAGGGCATTTCCAGCTTCTCGCTGCTGCAGATCGCGCTCAAGGAGAAGCGTACCGAGCGCTTCGTGTATTGGGTCTTCGATATCCTGCACCTCGACGGCGAGGATTTGACCGGCCGGCCCTTGGTCGAGCGCAAGGCGATGCTGCAAAAGCTGTTGCGCGGTCAGAAAGACCCGATCCGCTACGTCGAGCATTTTGATGCGGACGGCCCGCGGCTCCTCAAACATGCCCGCGAGATCGGACTCGAGGGCGTGGTCTCGAAACGCCGCAACGCGCCGTACCGCTCCGGCCGCACCGAAAATCTGGTCAAGACCAAGTGCCACGACGAGCAGGAATTCGTCGTTGCCGGCTTTACGCCTTCGACCGCGATGCCGGGCGCCATCGGCGCGCTGACGGTCGGCTTTTACGACAACGGCGCGCTGCGCTACGCCGGCCGCGTCGGCACCGGCTACACGCACGACCTCGCGCGCGATCTGTGGCGGCGCCTCGACAAGCTGCGCAGCGAACGGCCGCCGCTTGCCGTGCCGAAGACGGAGCGGCGCAAGAACGTCATCTGGGTCAGGCCGCAAGTGGTCATCGAAGCCGAATTCCGCGGCATCACCCACGACGGCCTGTTGCGGCAGGCGTCCTACAAGGGTTTGCGCGAGGACAAGCCGGCCGGCGAGGTGGTGCGTGAAAAGCCGGCTGCATCGGTGCCGGCCGCCGCGGCGCGGCGCGCACCCGCCGCGTCGGTCAAGTCCGACCTGCCGGCGGCGAAGGCAGCGCGGCGCCGCGCCAAGGCCGGAAGCGAGCTTGCCGACATGCATCTCACCCATCCGGACCGCGTCTATTGGGCCGACGTCGGCGTGACCAAACAGGATCTCGCCGAATACTACGCCTCGGTCTGGGACTGGATGGCGCCACACGTCGTCGAGCGGCCGCTGGCCCTGGTGCGCTGTCCCGACGGCACCCAAGGCGAATGCTTTTTCCAGAAGCACATCGCCGCCAATGTCAAAGACTCCCCCGTGCGCCGTCTCGTCGCGGGCAAGGATCACGACGTCATCGCGGTGGAAAACCTCGGCGACGTGATCGCGCTGGTGCAGTCGGGCGCGCTGGAAATCCATGTGCGCGGCTCGCGGCTCAAAGCGCTCGAAATGTGCGACCGCATCGTGTTCGATCTCGATCCGGGCGAGGGCGTGACCTGGAAGGACATCGTCGCCGCGGCGCGCGAGACGCGCGAGCGGCTCAAGGCGGAAAAACTCGAAAGCTTCGTCAAGCTGTCGGGCGGCAAGGGCGTTCACGTCGTGCTGCCGCACGCGCCGGTCGATTGGGATACCGCCAAAGCGTTCGCGCAACGCATCGCGCTGCGTATGGCGGCCGACAGCCCGCAACGCTACGTCGGCAAGATGACCAAAGCGCTGCGCAACGGCAAAATCTTCATCGATTATTTCCGCAACTCACGCGAGGCGACCTCGGTGGCGGCCTACTCGACGCGGGCGCGAGCGGGCGCGCCGGTTTCGGTGCCGCTGGCCTGGGAGCAATTGTCGCGCGTCAAGGCTGCCAATCAGTTCACCGTGCTCGATCTGAAAAAGCACATTCGCCAGGACGCCTGGCGCGGCATCGACAAGGTGCGCCAGCGCCTGCCGAGCAAATAAGCACCCGTAGGGTGGGCGAAATCGTCTGCGCCGGATCGACCGCGTGGGCACCGCGACGCACGATTTTGCCCACGCGGCTCCGCCTCGCGGCGCGGTGCCTACCCTACGGCGCCTCAGCCGGCGAGCTTCAGACGCTCATCCTTCGGCTCGAAGCGGGCACGAAAGATTTCGGCGTCGAGCGGATCGGCGAAGCAGTAGCGCACGAAGGCGGCGTAATCGTCTTCGACGTACATGTCGAACACGCCGACATATTTGACCAAAAAATCGAGGATCGCGCTGTCGTCCATCAGCTGCCGCCGCGGCAGCACCACCTGATAAGGGCATTCCGCGTCGAGCTTGCGCAGCCACGCGCTTTTCTGGTCCGGTCTCATGATTTGCCTCGGTTCACCAACAAGCGAGACGGCGTATTGTTCGCTTTTTGTTCCGTTTTGTAAAGCCACAACAGCCAGTGGCTGCGGAATGTCTCAGGCAGCTACCGCTTGGGGCGTCGGGTCGCGCAGCCCAATTTAATGGGTTGCGAGGCGCCGAATCGCGCAGTTACCGCCGAAGGCGCGCGGCCGCGCGCCGCCACAGCCACAGCGGCGGCTGCAGCACCGGATAAAGCCAATGCAGCCGCTCCGGCAACGGCAACGTCATAATGCCCAGCGTGCCGACCGAGGCGGTTCGGCACTGCGCCGCGACGAAGCGCCAGCCGCGGCCCAACAAGAATTGGCTCAAGACGCCGGCCGATACCGCGCGCATCGAGGCGTCGGGGAGCTGCCGCTCGATCATCGCTCGCCAAGCGATGGTCACCAGCCGCGACACTCTTTTGTTCGCTTCCAGCTCCGCGGCGAGGGCGGCGGGCAACGGCAGATCAAACAAGCGGCGGCAAAGCAGCAGCGCCTGCCCCGCGCACAAGCCGGCCCCGATGCTTTGCGCATGGCGATAGAGATGCGTCGCGTCGGCGGCCGTCGCGGCCAGCATGGCGTTGAGGTCGGCGAGCCATTTGAGCCGCCACCAATGATGACAGGCGCCGTGCACGCACAAATAGGCAAACAGATCGTCGGCGGCGAGTGTGCGCACGGCCAAGCCCTCTGCCAACGCCACGCTCTGTGCCGGCGAGCGCGCGCTGACGCCGTCGAGAAGCTCGGGATTGTCGGCGGCCTGCCATTGCAGGTCGACCAGCCGATTGCTGCCGGGCCGCGCGACTTCTATCTCTCTGCCGTAGCGCAGCAACGCGGTGAATTGCGCATCGCCGATGCCGACCGCCGGCGGCAGAGGCTGGTAGCCTTGATTTTTGAGCACATCGAAGGCGGCGCGCGCATCGTCCGGCGCGACCAGAACATCGATGTCGCGGGCCTGCTTGCCGGTCGCCGAGCCATAAGCGATCTGCCCAACAGCCGCGCCCTTGAGTACCAAAAAAGCGATCCCCGCTGCATCGAACGCGCGTTTGAGCGAGGCCAAGTCCTCGAGCAGAAGTCGATTGCGCTGCGCGATGTTTTGCCGGCGCGCGGCAAGCCTCGCGGCGAGTGCCGGGGGCACCATCGCCTCGGCCGCAAGCAGCGCATCGTGAACCAGACCGACGACGCGATGGCGTTCGGCAAATCGGAGAAAACCGTCCCAGTCGCCCAGCCGCGCAGCCGCCGCATGCACCGCTGCATTACGCTGCGCCGACGCCGGCCACCGGCAACAGGCGGCGGCGAGCAGGAATTCGGCCGAGGCGGCCTGCTCAAAAGCCGAAGAGGGTTGCTTGGACAAAGCGTCGGTCACTCAGCGTACGTGTTCTTAGATCGCATTGCGCCCGGTAGAAAACTGGATTCGGCCCGCTGCATGTTATGTTCTATCGATAGACGGCGATCGACAGGATCTCGGGGTCGAGGGGCACGCCTGTCAACCTGCTCTTGATCGCGGCGTCGCGATCAAACCCCGCGCTCATTTCGGCAACTTTCTGCTTTCCCGACGTCACGCGCGTCAACGCCGCTTCCAGGTTCCGCATGATCGGAGGATTAGCCGACAAATTGCTGTGCCCGGTGATGGAGAACACGGTGTCATAGTGACGGTCGGCTTCGAAACATTGCTTGTTTTCCAAAAAGCGGCTGATGCAGTTCTTGGACGCAGCATGCTGATGCCGCAAGACCCAGACCACGACGGGATCGGTGGATACCGTCAGCACCGCGCCTCGCGCGTTAAGCCGGATGAAATCGAGGATCTGCTGATACGGAATCGCCGCATTGCGCTTAAACGGCGCGTTGCCATGCTCGATGTTCGCTATGGCGCCCACGGAGGGAATAAGAACCAATGCGACCAGCGCCAACCACGCCGGCGCCTTGCTGATTTGTCGGTCAAGAAACAACGTCACGAGCGCTGCGAGAACGGGCGCCAGATAGAGGAACGAGCGCGGCTTGCCGAAGCCGGTCAGCACCATCGGCAGCACGGCGGCGAAAGTCAGCAAAAGAAGGTGCATCGGGTTCGCGGCGCGCTTGCGATCGACCGCTGCGACAACGGCAAACACGGCAATGACCAACGCCGGCAGCACCGCCCAGGCCTGGGTCACGCCAATCGCGTCGCCGCCGAAGAAGCCCAGCGCATCGGCCGCCAATGCGCGCAAATGGCCGCTGCCGAACTCTACTGCCATCACATGGCTGAATTTTTCGGTTACGATGGAATAAGCCGACCATAGTCCGAGCGCGGCGAATATCAAAAATACAAGCCAGTAAACCAGCTCGAACGCCGGACGCCAGGCGCGCTGCAAGCCGTATCGGTAAATCAAGAGCGGGCCGACCAACAGAGCGGCGATAAAGTTGGTCGAAGCGGCAAGCCCGAGCGGAATTGCCGAGCACAGCCGGATCGCCGCGCTGCCGGATGAGACGTAGAGAATTACAAATAATGCGAACAGTACGGCGAACAGCGGATACCAACGGATAGCGTCGCCCTGACCGATCGCCAGCGGACACAGCCCGAACAGCAATATCGCGATCAGGCGCGTGGCGGGCCTGACTTCGCCCGCCGCACGCTGCGCGATCGTGCGCAGCGTCAGAAATTGAAACAGCAGCAGCGCCAGCGCCGTCATGGCGATGCTGCACAACCGCATGGCGGCTTCGGTCCAGCCGAGGCGGTGCAGGAAAAAGAACAGCAGAAACGACAGCGGCGGATGGATGTCGCCGCCGTGCCCGAAAAAGCTCACCAGCTCTGCGGCCGACTTGCTGCGTTCGGCGGCGCCGAGCGTTATCAATTCATCGTCGAACGGAAATCGCCAGATCCGGCCCGCCAGAATGCAGGCGCCGAGCAGGAGAATCGCGGCGGCAAGGAAATCGGGCCAATACCGGCGCGCGGTGGCGGCAGACTGAGGCGCTGGCTCATTCATGGGCAGGTGCACCGATCGGCTGTGTACAGAGGCGGTGTTCGATTTGATGTCGAACGCTCCCCTGTGGCCCTAGGCCGCAGCTCCTTCACGGCAAACCGGCTCGACGGCGGTGTCATAGCCGAACTGCCGCATAACGGCGCCGTGTGTCGCCACGATTTGCGCCGCCTGCTGTTTGCTCAACGCCGTGCGCCAGCCGTCGACCCGACCTTCGCGGAAGAAGGCGGCGGTGTGGCGCGGCCTCTCGATGAAGCCGGAGGCGCGTTCCTGTTCCTGCAGGCGGGCGAACGTGGTGGCGGCAACGGCGGCCGCAATCCGCTCCGGCTCGTGCGGCAGGTCGAGGAAGCGGGCGATCGCGCTGAACACACGCTCGGTGGCGGCATGCATGTCCTCGTAGCGCACCACGTGCACTGGGAACGGCGCCTTGAGCCAGGATGCCACGTGGTCGCTCCAGGTCCCCAGATGCTGGCGCAGTTGCTGCTCCAGCCGGTCGTTTGAGCTTGAGAAGCCGGCGTCCGCATCCGCCATGCGCGCGATCTCGGCGTCGATCGTTCGTCCGGTGTGATGCGCAAGCGACACTGCCACCGCACGCGGATCGCGCACCACGTAGACGGCGCCGCGCGTCGCTTTGGTCGGAAACAGCGGCTCGCCGGCCGGCGTCGGATGATAGCCGTCGTGTGCCTTGCAGTAGAGCGGCCGCCTTGCTTCGGCCGCCCAGATTTCGTAGACGCGCGGCCGCAAATTCATCTGCTGCTCGAGCGTGAGATCGGCGGCCGCGATGCCGAGCGCCTCGTCGAAAGCGGGGCGGTCGCTGGCGATGCCGCCGATGAAGGTCATTTTATTGATGTCGGCCGGCTCGCCGGAAATGAGCGCGGCAATGAAGGCGCGCAGCCACGTATTGCCCGATTTCGGATAGGAGGCGAGCCACCAAATGCCGCGCATGGCGCTCACGCCTCCAGAACGCCCAAGGCCAATGTCGCTGCCTCGTGTAGAGCCGTTACGCCATCCGGGACCTTGAGCCGCCACACCGTCAGGCCGGCGGATACGAGCTGCGTCAATGCGGCGAAGATATCGGAGCCGCGGGCGAGCGCATCCGCCGGCCGGCGCATATGCACCGCGCCGTGCAGCGCGCTGGCGGCGCGGGCGCCGCGCAGCCGCTCGATGCTCACCGTGCCGCCGTTCTGTCGGGACAGCAGAATGACCGCGGCGAGCCGGTGCCGAGCTTGTGCAGCGCGCATGCCGCAGTCGAAGACATATTTTTCCTTGTCTCGTGCAGCACGTTCCAATGCGCGGGGCTCGATGCCCAGGCGATCGAGCGCGTCGCGCCACAGCCGCAAACGCCCGCAGCCGGCCAGCACGTCGGCGGTGTCCGGATCGATGACACAGACGTCGTCGGCAACCACGGTGTGGCCCTGACCGGCCAGCACCGCCGCAAGCGTCGACTTGCCCGCGGCCGAGGGGCCGCACAGCGCGATGGCTTGCGTTCCGACCACCACCACGCTGCCGTGCAGCGGCAGCAGCCCGCGTTGATGCCACAGCACCGCCTGCAGCGGCCCGCTGAGGATGCTGCTCGGGTCGGCGCCCGGCTCGGCATCGACCAACACCTCGTCGCCGTTGCGAACCAGAATGCGCCCGGTGCCCGGCAGGGCAAGCAGATATTCGGTTGTGCCCTTGGTTTGAAAGATGGGCCCGATGTGATCGGGGCAATCGAGGCGCAGCGGCACCGCGGCCTGCCGGACCACGATATCGGAGCGGGCATGCGGCGGCCCGTCCCACGGCGCCAGCGCCGGCAGGTGGAAATCGGATTCGAGTTTCAGCCCGTTGAAGTGATAGGCCTGCGGCATGCCCTCGTCCTGTGCGTCCGGCAGAGTACGGAGGCCTAGCGTACCCCCGCAAGCGTCGTCTGCCGGTCGGGCGGGCGGCTTACGCATTGCCGCCTTCGACCCAGCGGATGAAGCGACCGACATGGATGCCGCGGGCGAGCGCGAGCCGGTATTCGGCGCTACGCCTCTCCGCCTCATTCTCGTCTTTCGGCCACTGAGCGACTAGTTGCTTCAATCGCGGCAGATCGAGCAGCCGGCTGGCTGCCGATGAGGCTTCAAGGCGATCGATATCGGCGGCGAGGTCTTCCCGTCGCGCGTCCAGCGCGCGAAACCAAGTTGGCGTGTTGGCCCCGTAGCGACGTTCGTCGAGTATGGCCCGGGGCAGCCGGTCGGCGAAGACGCGGCGCGCAAAGGCGCGCGGTATGCCGTTGTGCCGATACATCCGTTCCGGAACTGACAGTGCGAATTCGAGCAACCTGCGGTCGCCGTGAGGATCGCGAAGCGAATGACCGAAGATCTCAGGAGCCAGCCCCCGGACGTCGCGGCTGTATTGGTTGTGATCGAACAAGCGGTAAGCGCGCGCCCGCCTTGGATCGGGAGAGTCCGCACCGAACCACGGATCAAAGCCGCTCGCGCGCCACTGCCGGGCGAGGCCGGCTTCCGCGACGAAAGCCGGATTGAGCGCGCTGTGGTTTGCCACACTGTCGGGATCGTGGCCGCGCAGGCGATAGATCAGTCGCCGCAGCGAAACCGGCACGCTCTGCATGACGACGTCGCCTGCGAACGTGCGCGCCAAGCTGCGCTCGCTTTCGCGGGCGACGGCCCGCAGTTCATGCGCAAAAGAAATCCATTTCCCGGCACGAAGCAGTTCCAAAAGCGAAAACCGCCCCGCCCAGGTCAGCCCGAAGTTTCCATAGTTTCCGATCAGTAGCGCGGAATGGCCGGTTTGAGTGACCGTTTCCGCGAGCCAGGGTGCGGCGCCCACGCCCATCGCGGCCAGCGACGGCAGATTGGCTTTCATGAAGTACCAAGTGTCGTCCGCGGCCTTTGGATGGTCATGAGCCGACGTAATGAACTCGACGTTCAAAGCCGGATGCATCCGCGCCAGCGCCTCGACCTTGTCGCGCTCGTCCACATAGCGAAATGGCCCGACATCGACGTCCGTGCCGCGCGGCGGCACCAGCGAAAAGCACGTGATGTGCTCGGCAGAGCCCTGCCGCGCCGTCGTCGCTGCAATCGCTGAAGAATCCAGGCCGCCGCTGGTTGCGATCGCCACGCGCGGCGTGTCGCGTGTTGCCGCGGCGACCGCGAGGTCGAAAAGTTCTCTGCCACGCTCGACATAGTCTTCGTCGCGGCGATAGGGCGGCGGCGCATCGAGATCGGGGGACCAGTATGTCCTGTGTTGCGTGCCTTTAAGATCGAATGTCACCAGCGTGCGGCTCGGCACGCGCTCGATGCCGCCGTAGAAGGTCCGTGCCCTCTCACTGAGGTTGACCGCGATAAAATTCGCAAGCGCGATCTCGTCAATGACGCGCGGCACGGAGGGCAGCGCAAATAAGGCGCCAAGCGTAGTGGCAAAACAAACGAATTCGGCGCTCCGGTGATAAAATAGCGGCCGGTTACCGAGGCAATCACGGCCGAGCGTCAATCGGCGAGCTTCGCCGTCCCAATGCGCAAACGCGAACGCGCCGAGACAGCGCGCGATGCCGGCGTCGCTCCAGCGTTCGAATGCGCGCTGCAGAAGGGTCGCGTCGGACGTTTGAGCGAGATCGCTGCCGGCCAGATTGAGCGCGGCGGCCAGTTCTTCGCGATTGTCGAGTCGCGCCAGCGCGGTGAACGGTGTTTGATCGACCGTTGATCGCCTCGCGTCGCTCGGCGAGAGTCGCTCGACGAAAACGACGCTCTTAAACACATGCGTAACCGTCCGCCCCTTGCGTAAACTGGTCAGAGCTGCGGCAGCGCGCTCCGACAACCTGGCATCGATGGAATTGCCGGATAACGTAACGATGCCGGCAAAGGCGCTCATTCGTCGGCGTCCGAATACGCGCGCCAGAAACGCAATGGCCAAACGCGAATGGGTGGCCGCTCAGCTTAACGAAGGGGCCGAGTTAGCGCCGTCGCTGCCGGCGTTATGTACAGCCAGGGTCGACGCGAGACCCGCGACAAAAAATTGCGGCGCGTGCCAGGGTCGGCGCTGCCGTTCGGCCGGCTGCCGCTCTTTTGAGCTTTGGGTTTTCTGCATGTCATCCATTGTCTGATCCGAGGAGCTGCTCTATCGGAAACCGGCAAAGGGGCAACAATCCAACGTATCCCCCGGCGACTGCAACTTCTGGCAACATCGCATTTTCGAGCATATGCTTCAAGTGAAATGCGAGGTTGCCTACCCGGAATAAAGGCCCACCGTCGGCAAAGCAGATGTTTCCAGTGAGTCTTAGACGCTCGAATGAAGCGACAGTTCAAGCGCGGACGCCCGAATCGGGCGCGGACCCGCGTTGCCCCTTTCTGGCCTATCGGAACGTCCTCGGAGCCGAGTATGTCGCCGGCCTGCTCGGCCATGTCGTGTCGCGACAGGCAGATTTTCAAACCGGCCTGATGCACAACCGGGAAACCGGCGAACTCGTCGCCGATCATGTGCGGCGCAATGCGCTCTATCTTACCGACCTTGGAAGATTCAGAGGTCCAATCAGCTCTTTCGTCAGCGCCATTGCCGCGCCGGCGCTTCGAGCGCTGCACCTGAGCGAACCGAAAGTCGAGTCGAGGGAATTCGTCATTACCGCGTATCGAGACGGCGGTCATATCGGCGACCATATCGACACCTACGAACACTCAGAACGTGTGCGTATTCTGTCCTGTGTCTACTACTTTGCAGCGACGCCGCCTCGCTTCAGCGGCGGTGAACTCCGGCTCTATGGCTTTCCCAAAGCCACCGCGGCTGGGCAGCCGTCGACGTCGTTCGTCGACATCGAACCGCGGACCGATACCCTCGTCGTCTTTCCAAGTTGGATTCGCCACCGCGTAATGCCGGTGCGCGTACCGTCCGGCGCGTGGGGGGATTCGCGCTTTACCGTCAATTGTTGGATGCACCGTGTAAGCTGAACGCAGCGCGGCTAGGCCGCGAACACGGCAATCGGCGCGAAGCCGCTGGAGGCCGCAACTCCGGTCACTGGCACGTCACCGCATCTGCTCCAGGCGTGGGCCTTGAGCTCGCCGCCGTCGCGCAGCAATCCAAAATGAACCGTGGCGGCAAGGCCGCCGCTGCGCAGCATGAGCAGCGCCGCAAAGGCCTGCTGCAGGCAGACGGCGCGGAACGGCACGTGACGTGCCGCGCGCGCGATGGCTTGGGCGATCACCTTGGCTTGCTCGGGATCGACCTGGCCGCTGCCGGTGTCGCCCTGGGCTACGCCAAACAGGCGCAGGGCCCACGGCAGCGGCAACAGCGCCAGCACGATCCGCACCACCAACAGAACCAGTGCCGCCTCGTAGGTGCGCCGCTGCTCCGCGGCCGGCAGGGCAAAAAAATGCGAAAGCGCGGTCATGAAGCGAGCCTCACCACGTCCTGCTCGGCCATTTGCGTCAGCAGCGCCGTGACGTCGGCCTCTATGGTATCGCGGTCGGCCTCATAGTCGGCCGTCAAGCCTTCAATCAGCGCGGCAAACGAGCACGGCTGCTCGATCCTCTTCCAGATGTCGCTGCCGATGTCGTCAAGGCCGAAGTAGTGGCCCTTCTCGATGCTCATCATGACGATCTCGCCGTCGACCTCGGCAGCCAGCACCGCGGGGCTGCGCGAAATCATGGTCTTCTCGGCGATGGCGCGAGGCGCTTCGGCGTTTTCGCGATTTTCGGCTGCCATGGCCCTTTTCCGACTGCGACGTCAGATTCTAGGCGGCCCTCTGTGGACTGTCGAGTGTCTGGGATGACCCACGCATGCATGGCGATCTGTGGCTTGCCTCGGCGGTTCTGATAAGAGAGCCCCAATGGACACGGCCGACCACAGCGGGGCCGCGCCGGGTACCGGGGCGGCGGCGCTCGAGGCGTTTTGTGCGCTCGTGCTCGGCGACCTTTCGCTGCAAGCGGAACTGCGGCAGCCGGGCACGAGCGACCAGGATTTTACCGCGTTGCTCTTGAATGCGGCGCGCCGGCACGGCTTCGCCTTCGACCCCGAAGATGTGCAGCGTCTCATGCGCCAGCACATGCTGGCCGGGGTGGTCGAAACCGCCGTCAAGGAGACGCCGCTGCCGCCGGCCGGTTGGCTGCCGGTGCGGGCGTCCTGGCAAGCCGGCCAACTGTACGCGCACTGGGCGTATTTCGGCGCACGGCGCCTGCGCGAGCCGTTCTTCGAGGGTGATGTCCGCCGCTGCCAGCACGAGCCGTTCAACAGGCTGTTTCGCCACATAACGGCGGTCGAAAAGCTTTCCGCATGGCTTGCCGAACGGCCGCACCTCAGGCCGGACGGCTTCATCTTTCACATGTCGCGCTGCGGCTCGACCTTGGTTTCACAGATGCTGGCGGCGCTCGATTCGAACATCGTCGTCTCCGAGGCGAGCCCGATCGATACCGTGGTGCAGGCGCATCACTGGCGTGCCGATCTCGAGGCCGAGCGCCAGAGCCGCTGGCTTGCCGCAATGATCGGAGCGCTCGGTCAGAAGCGCTGCGGCGACGAGCGCCACTATTTCATCAAGCTCGATTGCTGGCATACCCTGGCGCTGCCGCTGTTCCGCCGCGCCTTTCCCGACGTGCCCTGGATTTTTCTTTACCGCGATCCGCTCGAGGTGATGGTGTCGCAACTGCGCATGCCGGGAACGCAGATGGTGCCGAAAGCTATCGGGCCGAGCTTCTACGGCATCGAACGCGCCTACGGGCCCGGCGCCACGGAGGACTATTATGCGCAGGTCCTCGCCAAGATCTGCGAAGCCGTGGTGACTCACCACCGCGAAGGCGGCGGCTTGCTGGTGAACTATCGGCAATTGCCGGAAGCGCTCTTTACCGCGATCCTGCCGCACTTCGGCGTGGCCTGCAGCGACGCCGACCGCGCCGTCATGGCGGCAGCCACGCGTTTCGATGCCAAGAATCCGAGTTTCGAATTCGCGCCGGACGGCAATGCCAAGCAGCAGGCGGCGACTTCTGCGGCGCGCGCCGCGACCGAGCGCCGGCTGGCCGATGTTTATGACCGGCTCGAATCGATGCGCATGACGGGCACCGCCGCGACGGCCCCGGCGGAGCAAGGCTGCGGTTCATGATTCGTTGATTTTTGCGCGGATCGTTCGTGTCGCGTCGTGCTCGGCCAGCCAGCCGACAGCCAAAAGCTTCGCTGCATCAACGCGTTTCCGGCCGCGCACAAAAGTCCTTGACTACCCCGCCGCGCCCACTAAAAGCCGGCGCCGTTTCGCTTCGACAAGGACGCCGGCCGGTCACTCCGGCTGGCGGAGCGAAAGCGGTGCCCGCGGGCAGGGGCTCGTCACCTCCGCACTCGGGCGGCTTCGGGAAAACGCCCGGCCGGCATTACGACCGGCCTGCGAGTAGATCGCTGGACTGGGACAGGCGGGGGCGGTTAACGGCCGCCTTTTAGCTACGTCCCAGGAAGCGCGTCTGGAGCTGAGCGGCGGCGTTGGTTCGCTGCCGTTAGAGCCGCGGTGGAACGCCGGTAGGCGCAGCGCGCCCCGCTGGGCGCGCGCCGCACCCGTATGGTGCGGATTTGGTGGGTGGCGTCTGCCGGCGTTCCGCCTGCCTTGTTGTTATTTTTGTTTTCTTCGTAGCAACCATTAAGCGGAGGCAGGTCTATCGACCCAAGGGGTTCCGCGCTGGACGACGGTATTTGCGTAGATCAGAAGCTTTCGGGCGCAGGCGATAAGAGCTTCATTATGGGCTTTTCCACGTTT
>Ga0209060_10000228_pt1 | contig 129245 bp, 109 predicted proteins | sample Coa_R1_8_FD_187155 | JGI IMG/M metagenome (GOLD analysis project Ga0209060, IMG submission 187155) | Surface soil microbial communities from Centralia Pennsylvania, which are recovering from an underground coalmine fire - Coalmine... | ecosystem: Environmental > Terrestrial > Soil >... | reverse complement strand
TAATACTACTGAGTCAGTTTTCTGAGTCAGTTGGTCGCATATGATCTTGCTGTAGAATCAGGTGGTTGTCGAGATTCCTATCAGCGGGAGGCTGGAATGGGTCTCGGGAGCATTTTGGAGTTTAGGGATCACTTTGCGACGTACGTTAACGAGTTGAGCAAGGTGATTGGACGTGCAGGGCGCGAGAAGCCGCTGCGGGCTTATTGCGCTGGACTACTGGCAACGGAAGGCCGGCGCAGCGTAGAGCCTATGGCAACAGTGACGGCGCCGGAGTGCGTTTCAGCGCAACATCAGAAGCTTCTCCACTTCGTCGGCAATGCCGAGTGGTCGGATGAGGAGGTGCTGGCCAAAGTGCGTGAACTGGTGGTGCCGTCGATGACGCGGCATGGCCCAATCGAAGCCTGGATTATCGACGACACGGGGATTCCCAAGAAAGGCGAGCATTCGGTCGGGGTGCAGCATCAGTACTGCGGGCAGCTCGGCAAGCAGGCCAATTGCCAGGTGGCGGTGACGCTGTCGATCGCCAACCATCATGCCAGCCTGCCGATCGCCTATCGGCTCTATCTTCCGCGTTCGTGGAGCGATGACGCAGCCCGCCGCAAAAAGGCTCGCGTTCCGGCCTCGATCAGGTTCAAGACCAAGCCGCAGATTGCGCTGGAGCAGGTCCGCGCGGCTTTACTGGCGGGTGTTGCTCCCGGTGTGGTGCTGATGGATGCGAGCTACGGCACCAACAGTATGCTGCGCCAAGCCCTCACGGGATTGGGTCTCACCTACGTGGCCGCCATCACGTCGACCGTCAAAGTGCGCCCGGTGCGTAAGGACGATCCGAAACCGCCGCGCGTCAGCGTCGAAGCCTTGGCGCTCAACCTGCCCAAGCACGCCTGGCGCACCATCATGTGGCGGCAAGGCACCAATGAAAAACTGCAGTCGCGCTTTGCCCGCGTGCGCGTGCGCGCATCGCCGATTCGGGGCGAAGCACGCTTTGCCGAAGAGACGCTCCTCATCGAATGGCCAGAGGGCGAGGATGCGCCCACCAAGTTCTGGCTCGCAACCGTCGATCGGAAGATGTCGTTTCGCGCGCTTGTCGATCTCGCCAAGCTGCGCTGGCGCATCGAGCGTGATTATGAGGAGCTCAAGCAGGAAATCGGCATCGGCCATTATGAGGGCCGCGGCTGGCGCGGCTTCCACCATCACGGCACACTCGCAATCGCTGCCTACGGTTTCCTGATCTCTGAAAGGGAGACGATTCCCCCCTCAGGACCACATTCCGCCCCTCCAATCGAAAAATCTCCCCTTCCCACTGGTTATCGACCCCGAGGCGCCCCCGATCCGGCCGCAGCGTCACGTCCCCAACTCGATTGCCACGATCCGTCGCCTGTTAGGCGCCGCAGTCGTGGCCAACCTTCCACGATGCCCGTGTTGTGCCCGCCGCAATCCTGCCAGCCGGAGATGGAAATTATGACGCAGTAGGGTTAACACTGATTATGGGCCCGAAGACGGTGCTTAGCAACCGTCGCGTGTCCCTTGGCCTGCGCGGCAGGTCGGGTGGATTGCGCGCGAGGGTCGTTCGGGCCCGTTGTCGCGCCTTGGCATCAATGTAATGATTACTATTTGTGGAATAGAGTTGATTTCAGCAAGTTTAGGCCTGTGCGCAGGAGACAAAAATGCTGACGCGCGCCGGTGTTATCCAGGAGTATCCATGGCCCCGCGTGCCTATTGGAAGGGATACCTGAAGCTGTCCCTGGTTTCTTGTCCGATCGCCCTCTACCCGGCTACGTCGAGCTCGGAGCGGGTGTCGTTCCACCGCATCAACAAAAAGACCGGGAATCGACTGAGGCAGCAGAATGTCGATTCCGAAACCGGCGAGCCGGTCGACAAGGAGGACGTCGGCCGCGGCTACGAAATCGCCAAGGGCCAGTACTTGCAGGTCGAGGACGAGGAACTGGAGAAAATTCAGATCGAGAGCACCCATACCATCGAAATCGATAGTTTCGTGCCGCGCGCGGAAATCGACGAGCGATACATTGACACCCCTTATTACCTGGCCCCGACCGATCAGGTCGGGCAGGAGGCCTTTGCAGTCATCCGCGACGCGATCCGCGACCGCGGGATGGTGGGCCTCGGCCGCGTCGTTCTCACGCGCCGGGAACGCGTGGTAATGCTCGAGGCCTTCGACAAAGGCCTGCTGGCGACCTCGCTGCGTTACGCCTACGAAGTGCGCGAGGCCGGGGCTTATTTCGAGGACATCCCGGAGCTCAAGCTGCCGAAGGAAATGACTGACCTTGCCGGCCATATTATCGAGACGAAAGCTTCGCATTTCGATCCGCAGAAATTCGAGGATCATTACGAAAAGGCGCTGGTGGAGCTTTTGAGGAAGAAGCAGGCCGGACGCGCGATCGAGCCTGTTCGGGAGGAAGCGCCGACGCCGCAGCGGGTGATCAACCTGATGGATGCGCTGCGCGCGAGCATCGGCGCTCAGACGCAGAAGAAACCGGCGGCGCCCAGCGTCAAGGCTCGCCCCGGCGCGCGACCCGCCACGAAGAGGAAGACCGGCCGCTGAAAGACAACGCTGAAGGAGATCGCGCGGCGCTCCGAGGCGCCGTCGCCTTCACGGGGCGGCTCGCTTCGATGAAGCGGGCCGACGCTTTCGCGCTGGTGCGAAAGCATGGCGGCAAGCCGCGCGAGGGAGTGACAAAGCAAACCGACGTTCTCGTCGTCGGCGAATTGGGCTGGCCGCTTCTGGACGACGGGCGGCCCTCCAACAGCCTCGTTCAAGCCAAAGCCTACCGCGTTCCGATCGCGAGCGAGCGCCAGTTTCTCGAATGGCTTGGAAGGAGCGTTCCGCAGGAAGAAGCGAGGACCTACACGGCCGACCAGCTTGCGTCCCTGAGCAAGCTGCCAAGAGACGTTGTCGACCAGCTCGCGATGTTCGGCTTGATAGAAGGCCGCGACGGCGCCTTCGGCTTTCGCGATCTTGCGGCGGCGCGGCAGGTCGCCAGCCTCCTCGCTGCCGGAACGGCGCTGTCAGCGATCACCAGAAGCCTTTATGAGATCCGCAAGTGGCTGCCCGACGCCCGGCTGTCCAATCTGCGCCTGTTCCCTGAATCGTCCGACCGCATTCTCGTCGAGCAGGTGAAGGGACGCACCGACAAGACCGGCCAGTTTGTTCTCGATGTTGAAAAGCCGGAAGAGGATGCCGACGCGGTTTTTGCCGATGCCCAGTCGGCGGAAGAATCGGGCGACGCGGCGACTGCCGCGAAGCTTTATCGGCGGGCGATGAACATGGATCCGGCCGACCCTGCGGCGCCATTCAACCTCGGCAATGTTCTGCGCGCCATGGGCAGAAGCCTCGAAGCGGAGACGGCCTATCGGTCTGCCGTAAAAGCGGACCCCCGATTCGCGCAGGCGTGGTACAACCTTGCGGATTTACTGGATGACCAGCGCCGCACCAAGGAGGCGATCGCGTGCCTTCATCGCGCGCTTGAAGCCGACGGCGGTTACGCTGACGCCATGTTCAACATGGCCCTCCTGCTTCAGCGGATGGAGCGCTACGCGGACGCTGCGGAGTGGTGGCGGCGATATCTCGGCATCGACGGCGCCTCGCCCTCCGCTGCGCACGCCAGGCGCGCCCTGAAGTACTGCGAAATTCAACTCGCGCCCAGCCTATCCTCTCCGGGGAACGCGGGCCTCCCGCCATCTCCGCCCTGCCCTAACTCTTCCCCGCAAGCTGGTGAGGGTAGAGAGGGGGACCGCGGGCGAAGCGCCCGCGCTCCAAGGGGAGGGCGGGAGCGGGCTTGAGACCGCCATGACAGCGCGCCCCAGAAAGAAAACGCGAGCCCACGAGAAGCCGCTCGCCGAATATGCCCGCAAGCGCGACTTCGGCCGCACGCCGGAGCCGGAACCCGGGGCCTCCGCGCCGCGCAGGGTGGGCAAAGCGAAGCGTGCCCACCCGCCCCCTCCCCATCCGCCTGCCGGGGAGGCGGTGGGCACGGCGCGCCCCTCCGACAAACTCACGACCGCGCCCGCCGGGTCCGGCCTGAGCTTGCCATCGGGCCGGCCGGAGGCCGGACCCGTTGGTCCGGCCCGGCGGCAGCCTTTGCCCACTCTGCAGAAGGAGGGCAGGGAGGTGGCGGCCGGCGCATTCGTCGTCCAGAAGCACGCCGCGCGCCGCGTGCACTACGACCTGCGGCTTGAACTCGACGGGGTGCTGAAGAGCTGGGCGGTGACACGCGGCCCGAGTCTCAGGCTCGGCGAGAAGCGGCTTGCGGTGCGCACCGAGGACCATCCGATCGAGTATCTTGATTTCGAAGGCAACATCCCCAAGGGCGAATATGGGGGCGGGTCGATGATCGTGTGGGATCATGGCCGCTGGACCCCGGAGGGCGATCCCCACAGGGGGCTCGCCAAAGGTCACCTCGCCTTCTGGCTCGACGGCGCGCGGCTCAAGGGCAAGTGGCATCTGGCGCGCATGCGGCCGCGCCGCGGCGAGAAGACCGAGCCCTGGCTTCTCATCAAGTCGGACGACGAGTTCGCCCGCAAAGCCGGGGATCCGGAAATCACCGATGAGGAAACGACCTCGCGCATCAGCGGCCGCACCAATGAGGAACTGGCGGCGGCGGGGACATTGCGGGCCGACCACGAACAGCGTGCCGCAACGGCGCGGGCGCGAAAGCGCCTGCTGCCCGATGCCGGCAAGGTCCCGGGCGCTCGCAAAGGCCTGTTGCCGGCCTTCCTGGAGCCGAGCCTTGCTTCGCCCTGCGGCAAGCCGCCGAGCGGCCCGAAATGGATCCACGAGATCAAGCACGACGGCTATCGAATCCAGGCGCGCATCAACGGGCGCGAGACGCGGCTCCTCACCCGCAAGGCGCTCGACTGGACCGCCCGTTTTCGCACCATCGCGGACGCGCTCGGCGAACTGGGGCTCGCCTCGGCGCTGATCGATGGCGAAATCGTCGTCGAGGATGAGAAGGGCATTTCGAGCCTCAATAATTTGCAGGCGGATTTGAAGACCGGCCGCCGCGACCGCTTCAGGTACTACGTCTTCGACTTGCTGTACTGCGAGGGATACGACCTCACCCAAGCAAAGCTCATCGATCGCAAAGAGCTGCTGCAAGAGATCGTCACAGGGCTTTCGCCGCGTTCGCCGATTCGTTTCAGCGAGCATCTGGAGGCCGACGGACCCACCATGCTGGAGCATTCGTGCCGTCTCGGCCTCGAAGGAATCATTTGCAAGCGACTGGACTTGCCCTACAGGGCCGGCCGCGGCGAGCATTGGTTCAAGGCAAAATGCCAGCAGAGTCAGGAATTCGTGATTCTCGGTTATGTCCCGTCGACGGCGGCGAGCCGCGCCGTTGGCGCCTTGGCGCTCGGCTATTATTCCGATGGCCAACTGGCTTATGCGGGCCGCGTCGGCACCGGCTGGTCAGCCGCCGCGGCTGCTTCGCTCTATGCCGACCTTAATAAGATCAAGGCGGCAAGACCCGCCCTGCGCGCCGCCCTGCCGGCCGGCGCCGAAAAGGGCGTCGTGTGGACCGAGCCGCGCCTCGTCTGCGCGATCGAATACCGCGACTGGACCCATGACGGACTGATCCGGCAGTCCTCCTTCAAAGGCTTGCGGGAAGACAAGCCGGCGCAGGAAATCAGCCTTGAAAGCCCCCTCGCCGGCAAGCGCGGGAGCGCAGCGAGGGAGCGCAAGAGGGCGCCAGACTCATCCAGGCCGGGCGAGGTCAAGCTCACCCATCCGGAACGAATCCTGTGGCCGGAGGCGGGCATCACCAAGCAAGGATTGGCCGACTATTACGCCGACATCGCCGACTGGATTCTCCCTCATGTCGCCGGGCGGGTCCTGAGCCTGCTGCGGTGTCCCTCCGGAACGAGCAGCAAATGCTTCTTTGCCAAGCATCCGTGGGCGGGGCTGGACGATTTTGTGCCGCGGGTGGACGTCGGCGAAAAGGCGCCGATGATCGCGATTAATGGGCTCGCCGGACTGATAAGCCTCGTCCAGGCCGGCGTGGTCGAAATTCATCCCTGGGGTTCGCGCGCCGACCGTCTGGACCAGCCGGACCGGCTGATATTCGACCTCGATCCCGGCGAGGATGTGCCCTGGAGCGCAGTCATCGCGGCTGCCGGAGCGGTGCGCAGGCAGCTCGCATCGCGCGGGCTCAAAAGCTTCGTCAAAACCTCGGGCGGAAAGGGGCTTCACATCGTGGTTCCGGTCGAACCGTCGGCCAGTTGGGCGGAGGCGAAAGCTTTTGCGGCCTCGGTCGCGGAGGCGATGGCCGCCGGTCAGCCCGACCGCTACGTCGCCACGGCGGCAAAGCGCGCGCGCCGCGGCCGCGTCTTCATCGATTATTTGCGCAACGATCGGGGCTCAACTGCCGTTGCGCCATATTCGACGCGGGCCTCGCCGCAAGCTTCCGTCTCGACGCCTCTGGAATGGGACGAACTTTCGGAAGGATTGCGATCGGACCACTTCACGGTGGGCAATGTGCGCCACCGGCTTCATTTTCTCAAGCGCGATCCCTGGCAGGGTTTTTTCACGGTGCGTCAGCGGATACCGGTTGGAGGAACATGAATGATAACGGATGACATAGGGGCGACCCTTGTGGTCGCCCCGGCTCGCGCACGTGTGCCGGGCCGGATTGGATAAACCATTCATGCCTCCGCCCGGAGCGGGGAGACTACAAGGGTCGCCCCTGCAGCCGGCGACGTCGAAAAACGCCGCTTCTAAGTGCGTCTGGGATTCCAAATGCCGTCTGTCGCCGCAGAGAAACCCGAGCAGGTCCGCGTGGACGTATCGCCGTCCGAACACGTGACCGCAATTGCGCATCGGGCCGCGCCCCGCAGCCGTGCAGGCGCCATCCTGATCCTTGCCCACGGCGCCGGCGCGAACCAGACCAGCAGCTTCATGCTGCGCTTTGCGACTTCGCTCGCCGCGCGCGGAGTAGACACGGTAACCTTTAACTTCGCCTACGCCGAGCAGCGCCGGCGCATGCCGGATCGCAACGACAAGCTGGAAGGCTGCTATCGCACCCTCATCGAGGCCGTCCGCGGCGGCAAATTTCACGATGATGCCTCTCAGCGGAAGCTCGTGATCGGGGGCAAATCGATGGGGGGGCGCATTGCCTCCCAGGTCGCGGCGAGCGGACAAGAGGGCATCGCGGGCCTGGTGTTCCTTGGCTACCCGCTTCACCCGCCAGGCCGCCCCGACCAACTGCGGTGGAAGCACCTGGCCGATATCCGCGCGCCGATGCTGTTTGTTCAAGGCTCGCGCGATGCCTTCGGTACGCCCGATGAGCTGCGCGCCGTCTTTCGCGGATTGGCGACGGCCCCGGACCTCTGCGTGGTGGAGGAGGGCGATCATTCCTTCAAGGTCCCGAAACGATCAGCGACGCCGCAGGAGCAGGTCTATGAGTTCGTCCTTGATGAGATCGTACGGTGGCTGCGCCAAAGCATCGGATGAAGCCGAGAACCCTTATTATCGCGGCAATGTTCGGAGGACCTTGTCGGAGTGGGGCGAGTCGAAGGATCGGAGAATGCTGCTTCATGACGGCATTCACAAGTGCTGAAAAGTCCGTCGAGGAGGCCCTGGAAATCTTCGACGTACCGCGCTCCTATGTTCTGAAACCCGGTGAAGAAGGATATTCTCCCTGCTGCATGGCCGGCGCCCGGCATCGCATTCCAACGGGCGCCGCGATTGCCTACAAACGCGGCCAGCCGCCCGCCGGCGGCCGCTCGAAAAACTGAGCGCCGAGCCCCAGGATCCGGGCCAACCGAGCCGCACATGCGGGCCGTCGCCGCGTCGAGGAGGAAGGCTGAATGAAACATATCACGCATCTTGCGGCTTTTGCGGCCGTCGGCGGGGCCTTGCTCGCGGCAATCAGTCCATTGGCGCCATCTCGAATCGCAGCCCAAGGCGCCCAACAGGCGGAGCTGCTCGAAGGCCGCGCGGCATTCACCGATTGGAGCGCTGACCGGCCGGGCCTGCGCCGGCGCATCCGGCCCTCGGACCTGCCGCCTGCCGATCTTCGCGCTTCCTTCGCGAACGGCGTGCAAATCGTGCGCCGACCGGCAAACCAGAAACCGGTGGTGCCTCCGGGTTTCGAGATCAGCCTGTTCGCCGAAGGGCTCGACGAACCGCGCCTGATTCGCGCTGCGCCCAACGGCGACATTTTCGTGGCGGAAAGCTTTGCCGGAAGGGTCCGCGTGCTGCGGCCCTCGACCCCAGGCACGCCGCGCAATGAAGTATTCGCGTCAGGCCTTGCCGGGCCCTTCGGCATTGCGTTCTATCCTCCCGGCCCGGATCCGGAATGGGTCTACGTCGCCAATACCAATTCAGTTGTGCGCTTTGCCTATCGCAACGGCGACCTCACGGCGCGCGGCGAGTCTGAAACCATAGTGCCCCGGCTGCCGACCGGCGGCCATTCTACGCGCGACGTGGCGTTCTCCCCCGATGGGTCGAAGATGTTCGTCTCGGTCGGCTCAGGCTCCAATGCCGGCGAAAGGATGGGAAGGCTTGATCCGGCCGAACTGGCGGCGTGGAGCGCGCAGCATCCGCTCGGCGCCTCCTGGGGCAACGAGACCGATCGCGCCGACGTGCTGGTGTTCGACCCCGATGGCCGCAACCAGCGCATCTATGCCACTGGCATCCGCAATTGCGTCGGCTTGGCGATCAGCCCCAAGGGCGACCTGTGGTGCTCGACCAACGAGCGCGATTCGATCGGCGATAACGTTCCGCCCGACTACATCACGCGCGTTCGCGAGGGCGCCTTCTATGGCTGGCCGTGGTACTATATCGGCAGCAACGACGATCCGCGCCACAAGGGGGAGCGGCCGGACCTCAAAGACAAGGTCACGGTGCCGGATGTTCTGCTTCAAGCCCATTCCGCTTCGCTCGGGCTGACCTTCTATAACGGGACGCAATTTCCCGCCGAATACCGCGGGGGCCTGTTCGCGGCCGAGCACGGCTCGTGGAATCGCAGCAAGCGGGCCGGCTCCAAGGTGATCCGCGTCATCATGCGCAACGGCGAGCCGACCGGCGAATACGAGGATTTCGCCACCGGCTTTGTGGTCAGCGATGCGTCGGCGTGGGGCCGCCCGGTCGGCGTTACGGTAACGCCGGACGGCGCCTTGTATGTCTCGGACGACGCGGGTGGCACAATCTGGCGCATCAGAAGCACGGCGGGCAAGTAGCGAGGCTTATTTCACCAAAATCGCGCGATCACATCCCGCGGCGGATCAATCATTTTTGCTCGGTCGTCGCGTTGTTGCTGGCGCGCTATCGGCTGACCGCTTTGGAAAGATTTGATGGTCAAACCACAGGTCATCGGCTCGCTCATTTCGTTGAACCATTCGCCACAAGGACGGCATGGAGCGCGCCGCTAAGCGCTTTAGTGCCCGAAGAACGGCAACCCGGTGCTTCTTTTGAATTTGCGACTTTGAATAGACTTCGCGACAGATTTCAGAGGTACTGAAGATCCCCCTCGGTCGCCTTAGAAAGAGCTGACTCACCTTCCGTTCGATACGTCCCGGGCCGCGGCTCATTGAGCGTTCTCCGACGCCGCACCTGTTCGAATAAGTGTTTCCCAATAGGGGGCGCGGACGCAATGGGTAGACCCTCCAACGTTAAGTTTCAATCGCGGCTCCGCGGAGGGCCCGTGACACCTTCGCTTGCAGATTGTATTCGGCCTTGGGAGGCTATCGAATGTACACTTGCAGCACTGCCTTTCGAGCGTTCCTCGCAAAATCTCCTGAGGCAGCCGCGAGTTCCTCAAGCAACGCTTCGCACGATCCGGGCGGAGCGCTCTTCGATGCTCGATGGTCCGTACGGCGATACTCCGGGCAATCTACGCCTGTCAGGTCGAACAGCCCCACGTCACACAATTCGGGAGTCTACGATGCTAGCATTGAGCCGGCATGCCTCACGTCGTCTGCAACAGCGCGCCATATCGCCCACATTTCTCGACTGCCTGCTGTACTACGGTGCGCGAGTCCGTTCAAACGGAGCTGACATCGTCTTCTTAGATCGAAAAGCCAAGCGCGCGCTTAGTCAGGATTTGGGGACAAAGATGTACTCCGCAACTGAGAAAAAGCAGAAGGTGTACGCTGTTGTTGGGGACGACGGAAACGTCATCACTGCTGGTTATCGATTTAAGCGAATTCGCCGCAGAGTGCGATCCTGGCGCTAAGTCCGCCGCTCACCCCAGAAAGCTTCAGCGTCCAATCAGCTTTATCGCATCATCGTAGTAGTGCAGGTCGACATAGCGTTCAGGAGGCGCTGCCTCGGTCCCCGGTTTACGCTCGATCTCGGCCCGCAGCGCCAGCATGTTGCGGAAGCCCTCCACGTCAAACCTGGCGTCGGGCGTAAAACCGGATGCCGGAATAACCAACAGGTCGTAGGTGCGCTCCGCGATCTTGCGGTCAAGCTTGAGGGTTTTGACCAGGAGATCGGCTGCTTCAGTCCGGTTGTTGCGGTCGCGAATCCACCGCACGGCCTGCACATAGGCCGCGAGATAGTGTGTGAGCGCCTCCGCATTGTCGCGCGCCCATGCGCGCATCGCGAAGGCGCCGGCCGCCTGATAGGGACCGAGCAGGTCGACGAGGCCGCCAAGGCTCTTGAGACCGCGTTCTGCGGCCTCCACTGTGAAAGGCAGATTGAGAATTCCGGCCGCATTGGATTTGTCCTCGATCATCGCCTTGTAGCGGAAGGCCACGGCGCCGACCGGCTTGACGGTGTAATCGGCGCCCTCGTGCAGCCCGTGCTGCGACATGAGCTTCCTGGCCTGCAGCGCGTAGGCGGTGTCAGGCGCATCGACCACGATGGTCTTGCCGCGCAGATCTGCAAAGGACGTAATCTCCGGCTGCACGAAGAACTCGTTCATGCCGCTGTCGCCGCCGGACACGATGACGACGTCGCGTTTGCCCACCTCGATCATGGCAACCGCATTGTCGAGGGCGGCGTGGGCAATCTGAAAGCGGCCGGCCGCAAGCCCATCGCGCTGGCTTTGCGAGCTTTCGGTGCTCGTGACCTCAACCGCAAGCCCGTATTTCGCAAACAGGCCCTTGGCAAGGCCGACATGAATGGGCAGAGCCTTTGCATTCGGAAAGGTGTTGACGCGGATGGTGGCGACTTCGGCAGCGCCGGCCCCGTTGGCCGCGGCGGCAAGGACTGATAAGAGAGCAGCGCATTGCACCGCCGTCCCGATCCTCCCCGGCTTGCGGGGAAGCCTGGCGAGGGTACGCAGTTCGGCCACGCACTTTGACATCGCCGCGACGATGCTCCTTGCGATCGTTAGGGACCTCCCCGGCACCGGCATTTGACACCTCCGCGTTTCCCGCATTCATTGCGTATCATGAATCAGAATAGCACCTCGCGGTGACGTGAAGGGAAGCAGGAATGCGCGCAATCACCCTCGATGAAGCCATGACGATCATCAACGGATGCTTCGGAGCGGCCAAGTCCCACAAGCTGCGGCCGCTGACGGCCGTGATCCTGGACGCGGGCGGCCGGCTCAAGGCGGCGCTCAAGCAGGATGGCTGCGCCATCCTGCGGTTCGAGATTGCCTATGGCAAAGCCTATGCGGCCCTGTCGATGGGGCGCCCGTCACGCCTCGTGCTCCAGAAGCAGCGCGAGAAGCCGGTCTTTATGGAAAATCTGATGGATCTGGCCGACGGGCCGATGTTCCTGGAAGCGGGCGGTCAGCTCATCCGGGACGCGACCGGGGAGGTCATTGGGGCGGTCGGGGTCACGGGCGACGTGGGCGAAATGGACGACGTCTGCGCCGTAGCCGGCATTCATGCGGCCGGCTATAAGACCTGCTCGGACTTTAGCGACCCTGAAGTCATTCGCGCCGCAAATGTGAAGGTAGCAACGCCCCAGACATCAACAGCTTGAATCGCCTTGCCATGTTCGAGCCATTTTGCTGATGGTGTGCTGCGGGCTTTGCCCCCTCCCCACCTGCGGGGGAGGGCAAGGAGGGGCCGTGAGGAGACTGTGCATAGCGCTCTTGCGCCCATCGCCTGTGGCCACGCAATGTGACCGCGATTTCTTGCGAGGAGAACATCAAGATGGCCCAATTGAGCCGCCCCCTGCTGCCTGCGGTGGTCCTGTTGGCTGGCCTGCCGATGCTCGCCGGTTGTAGTTCCTTCGGCAGTGTCAGCAATCCCTTTGCAACTCCGGCCGCTGCGCCGCCGCCCCCCCCGCCGGTGGTCCCGCCCAGCGTGCGCGCCGAAGAGATCGTCGGCCGCTGGGGCCTGGCATCGTATCATCGCGAGCAGGATCGCGCGCGCACCGAGGTCGCGGCCAAAAGCCAGTGCACGCAGCCGTACAGGATCGACGCCTCGCCGTCCGGCGGCGTCCTGATGCTGGGCCACGACAATCCGCAGGTCCAGGAGATGAACCTCAAAGGCAGCGTTCAGGGCAAGACCTATGTTGGGCCGGGCACCGAACCGGCCGGCATGGACGATCGCGAAATTGTGAGCTTCGACGGTCGGGTGATGATCCTGAAATGGGTCGATCCTGAGGTCGCGGGCCGTTACGGCAACATGGTGCTGGTGCGCTGCGGCGCCGATGCGCCAGACCGCACAGCACGGGCCAAGAGAAGATCCGCGTCGGCGTCGCAATGACTGTCACCATCTGGCACAATCCGAATTGTGCAACCTCACGGAAGGTGCTGGGGCTCATCCGCGCGAGCGGTATTGAACCGAAGATTGTCGACTACGTGAAGTCGCCGCCGAGCGTTGCCGCAATCAAGGCTGCGCTCAAGGCGATGGGGATGGGGCCGCGCGGGCTGTTACGCCGCCGTGGCACTCCCTATGACGAGCTTGGCCTCGGCGACGAAACGCTTACAGACGCGACGCTGATTGAGGCTATGCACGCGCATCCGATCCTGATCGAACGTCCAGTCGTGCAATCGCCCAAGGGCACGCGGTTATGCCGCCCGCCCGAGCGCGTGCAGGACCTTTTGTGATTTGCGGGCGCTTCAGGGCGCTCCCCCTCTCGATTGCGCCGCGCCAATATCATTCAATGTCGCGCAGCGCATTGATGCGGTCCCGCACGGCGCTCGTCACTACTCGGACAGCTTCAGCCCGCTGCGGCGGATGACCTCCGCCCACTTGGGCAGGCTGGTCCGAATAATCTCAACGACGGCATCCGGCCCGTCGCCGCGCGGTTCAAATCCGATTGCCGCCATGCGGCTCTTGACCTCGGGCGTCCTGACCACGTCAGCTACCGCGCGGCCGATCTTCTCGACGATCGGTTTCGGGGTTCGGGCGGGCGCGAACAGGCCCTGCCAGTTGTCGACCCGAAAATCCGCGATGCCGGATTCCTCGACGGTTGGAATGTCCGGCAGGCTCGGGTCACGCGCAGCCGACGTTACCGCAATCCCCAACAGCTTACCGGATCTCAGATGCGGCACGGCCGGGGCGGGCATCACCCACATCGCATCGACATGGGCGCCGAGCAGCGCCGTCAGGGCGGGGGCTGCTCCCTTGAACGGAATGTGCGTGGTGGCGATATTGGTCCGCTGCTCGAGCAGCACTTCCGTCAGGTGGCTCAACGTCGCCGTTCCGGCCGACGCCATATTGACGTCGGCGCCCCTGCGCCTCGCGTAGTCAAGGAACTGATTGAAGTCGGCAACGCCGAGGCCGGGCCGCACGACGAGAAGCTGCGTTGCGGTTGCGATGAGCGCAATCGGCTCGAAGCTCTTCAGAGGATCGGGATTGACATTGGGATAGAGGTACGGATTGACCGTGATCGAATCCGGCATGACCAGGAGGGTATAACCGTCGGGCGGCGCGGCTGCCACGAACGCGGCGCCGGTGGAAGTGCCAGCGCCGGCGCGATTCTCGACCACGACTGGCGCGGTCCACACCGCCTTAAGTCCGTCCGCCACAATGCGCGCCACCGCGTCGATCGGGCCGCCGGGCGATGCCGGAACCACCAGCTTGACGGTGCGTAACGGAAAGTCCTGTGCCTCCTCGGCATGCGCTCCCGCAAAGACGAAAGGCAGCGCCAGAGCGATGACCATGCGCGCAAGCATTGTCACTGGACCGCTCCTCCCATGACGTGGCGTTTCTGGTCACATTAGCATGAACCGCCGGCGACGACAGCGGGTTGCCCGCCCGAACGAAAGCTCGCTCTGAGGAGCTTTAAGATCTCGCCCACCCGCTCCCGCCAGAAATATCTGTGCACAAGTTCGCGGCGATGCGCTCCGCGGCATGGCGGCCTGAGCCTGGGAAAGGCGTAAAGAATTTCTGTTGCGCTCATCCGCGGCGCAAGTTGTTCATCGGCGCCATGCCCGCCTTACACGTCGACGCTCGCCGTCAGGGCATTCTCCTGGATGAATTCGCGCCGCGGCTCCACGACGTCGCCCATCAACTTGGTGAAGATGTCGTCGGCGTCATCGGCTTCCTTGACCTTCACCTGCAGCAGCGAGCGCACATTGGCGTCGAGCGTGGTCTCCCATAGCTGGCCCGGATTCATCTCACCGAGGCCTTTGTAGCGCTGGAGCGTGATGTTCTTGCGTCCCATCGCCGTCACCGCTTCGAACAGGCTGACCGGACCGTGGACGGGGATTTCCTCGCCCTTGCGCCGCAGCACGCTGGCGCGCGGATAATTCTCCTGCAGCGACGGCGCAAATTCATCGAGCTTGCGGGCATCAGCCGAACCGAGCAGCGCATGGTCGATCATCGCGACGTCCTTCACGCCGCGAACGGTGCGCTCGAACCGGAAGCCCTCGCCCTCCAGGAAGGTGCCGACCCAGCCGCGCTCGGTCTCGTCCGAAAGCGCATCGAGGCGCCGCGCAATATAAGGCGCGGCAGCGGCGGCCTTTCCGGAGTCGCCGAAAATGCTGGCGTTGAGCACTCCAAGAATCGCGGCTTGCTCGATGACCTGCCGGTTGTAACGGCTGTGCAGCCCGGCAAGGATGTTGCGGATGATCCGCGCCTCTTCGACGACGCGGCGCAGATCCTGGCCAGCCCTTTCATCCCCCGTCGCCGAACGGAGCACCGCTTCTTCAAGGCCGCCGTCGATGAGGTAGTCCTCAAGCGCGCGCTCGTCCTTGAGATACTGCTCGGACTTGCCGCGCGTCACTTTGTAGAGGGGCGGCTGCGCAATGAAGAGATGGCCGCGGTCGATGATCTCACGCATCTGGCGATAGAAGAAAGTCAAAAGCAGGGTGCGGATATGGGCGCCGTCCACGTCGGCGTCGGTCATGATGATGATTTTGTGATAGCGCAGCTTATCGGCATTGAATTCATCGCTGATGCCGGTGCCAAGCGCCGTGATCAGCGTGCCGATCTCCTGGCTTGAGAGCATTTTGTCGGGGCGCACGCGCTCCACGTTGAGGATTTTGCCGCGCAGCGGCAGCACGGCCTGGAATTCGCGGTTGCGGCCCTGCTTGGCGCTGCCGCCGGCGCTGTCGCCCTCGACGATGAACAATTCGGATTTTGCCGGGTCGCGCTCCTGGCAATCCGCAAGCTTGCCGGGCAGCGACGCGACGCCAAGCACGGTCTTGCGCGTTATCTCCCGCGCCTTGCGGGCGGCTTCGCGGGCCGCCGCCGCCTGGATCACCTTGGCGACGATGGTCTTGCCTTCGCCCGGATGCTCCTCAAACCAAGCCGCCAGCGCTTCGTTGAGGATGCCTTCGACGACCGGCCGCACCTCAGAGGAGACGAGCTTGTCCTTCGTCTGAGAGGAGAACTTCGGGTCCGGCGCCTTGACGGATAACACCGCCGTAAGGCCTTCCCGGCAGTCATCTCCGGTGAGGGCGACTTTCTCCTTTTTTGCCACGTTCCCCCGCTCCGCGTAGCTCGTCACCTGGCGGGTGAGGGCGCCGCGAAAGCCTGCGAGATGCGTGCCGCCGTCCCGTTGCGGGATATTGTTGGTGAAGCAAAGCACTGTCTCGTGAAAACCGTCGTTCCACCACAACGCACACTCCACCTCAATGCCCTCGCGTCGAGCCTTGACGATGATCGGCTTCCCGACCAGAGGCTGCTTGTTGCGATCGAGGTAGCGCACGAAGGCCTCGACGCCGCCCTCATAGAGAATCTCCTCGCGCTTCTCGACGGCATGGCGGCGGTCGGACAGCACGATACGGACGCCGGAGTTGAGAAAGGCGAGCTCACGCAAGCGATGCTCCAGGGTCGCCCAGTCAAACTCCCTCATGCTGAAGGTCGCGGGCGACGGCAGAAAGGTTACCTCGGTGCCTCGCCGCTCGAATGCAGGGCCGATCTCGGCCAATGGTGCGACGGGATTGCCGTCGCGGAATTCCATGGCGTATTCTTTGCCGCCGCGCCAGATCTTGAGCTTGAGCCAGCTTGAAAGCGCGTTGACGACCGAAACACCGACACCATGCAGGCCGCCCGCAACCTTGTATGAGTTCTGATTGAATTTCCCGCCGGCGTGAAGCTGGGTCATGATCACTTCGGCGGCGGAGACACCTTCGCTGTGGATGTCGGTCGGAATGCCGCGGCCATCGTCCCGCACCGTGCACGATCCGTCCGGATTAAGCGTGACGATCACTTCCTTGGCGTAGCCCGCCAGCGCCTCGTCGATGGCGTTGTCCACAACTTCGTAAACCATGTGGTGCAGGCCGGAGCCGTCATCGGTGTCGCCGATATACATGCCGGGGCGCCTGCGCACGGCATCGAGGCCCTTGAGGACCTGGATTGACTCCGCGCTGTAGTCGGAAATGTCGGTTTGACGGGCGGGTTCAGCCATGAAAGGAACTTCGTTGGTCTCTTGGGATTCGTGCTCTTGCAGCCGTTCGTGTGACATGAATCCAGGGCTGCGTACAGAGCAAATTGACCATATTTAAGTGGTTGTCCTGCAAAGAAATTTCAAGGGCGACCCGAGATTTCTGGGCGACCTTCATTGCGATGCGAGAACCCGCCGCAAGCGGCCCGGACCGCCCCCCGGAACTGCGCGGTGCCGGGCCACCGGAACCTGACGAAACGATCCGACAAGGACTGCCGAACGCCCCGTCTCAAACAGGCGAGCGATATGGCGATGCGAGCGCCCGCACATCGATCACATCGGCCCGCGATGCGATATCCGCGAATGCCATTGGATCGGCGCCGGTCATCCACACTTGCGATCCAAGCTCGCCAAGAGCCTCAAAGAGCGCAGCGCGCCGGACCGGATCGAGATGCGCCACCACTTCGTCGAGCAGTATCACTGGCGCGGCGCCGGTCATGCTGCCGACCAGCGCCGCATGGGCGAGCACCAGTCCGATCAGCAATGCTTTCTGCTCGCCGGTGGAAGCGTCGCTCGCCGGGATAGCCTTTTCACGGTAGCGCACCTCAAGGTCGGTCAAATGCGGACCTTCGAGCGTGCGTCCGGCGGCCGCATCGCGAGCACGGTTTTCCTTGAGCATTGTGCGATAGCGGTCTTCCGCTTCGATGGCCGGGCGGGTCAGCACCATCGCTTCCATCCAGCCGTCGAGCCCGATTTCGGCGGAAGGAAACCCAAATCGCGCTTCACGGCCCTCTGCCAGCGCAGCAGCGAGGCGCCGCACGGTTTCGGCCCGCGCCGCCGCGACCGCGACCGCAATCTCGGCAGTTTCATGCTCTGCGGCGTCAAGCCAATGGGCGTCAACGTCGCGGTTCTCCAGCAGCCGGTTGCGCGAACGCAGGGCGCGTTCCAAGGCCGACACGCGTGAGCCATGAGTTGCGTCCACCGCGAGCACGAGCCGATCGAGAAATCGCCTCCGGTCGGATGCAGGTCCGAGAAAAAGACCGTCCATGCTTGGGATCAGCCAGACCACGCGCACATGATCCGCAAATGCGGCCGCCGAGGCGACGGGCTCGCGGTCGATCCGGCACTTTCGGGCCAGGACCGTTTCCCCGTAAATCCCCGCTTCGATGCCGGTTCCGAGCGTCGCCAGGCCCAAGGCCCCCTCGACTTCGGCGGAGACGGCCCAGCCACGAACGTAAGGACGATCCCGAGCCCGGTCAGGATGGCCGCCAATCCCGCCATTACTCTCCGAAAACGCGACTTCGTCCAGCTGCGCGCGGCGCAGCCCCCGGCCTGGAGACAGGAACGAGATTGCCTCCAGCATGTTCGTCTTGCCGGCGCCGTTGGGACCGGTGAGCGCCACCAGATTCGCCTTGGGCGTCACGGTAGCGGCCCGATAGTTACGGAAATTGGTGAGGGTCAATCGACAGATGCGGGCGGTGCTGGTCACGAACTCGGCCTCGACTTCCCCCTCTCTGCCCTTCCCCTCAGCAGGCACGGCAGACCTTGTCGCGGCGACTACCTCTCCCGGCTTGCCGGGCCCTTTTACTGGCGCTCAGGAGGCCGGAATTTGCACGCTGTTGCCCCACCTATTCCGGGTGAGACGTGTCGCCATGAGCCCCGGCGCCACGTCTGATCCAGGGACAGGGCCACCCACCCCCGCCCTCTTGCCGCAAGCCGGGGAGAGAGCACCGTCGCCGCGTTACATGCGACTGCCCTGCCGCAGCGGCGAAGGCGAGGAGGCTCACACCCGCATCGGCATCAAGACATAAAGCGCACCCTTGGCTTCCTTGTCGGAGAGCAGCGTAGGGGAACCGGGGTCGGCCAGCTTGAGGATCGCCGTATCGCCTTCGAGCTGGGCCGCGATATCGAGCAGATAACGAGAGTTGAACCCGATATCGAGAGGATCAGCGTCATAACCGACCTCAAGTTCCTCGGTTGCGCTGCCGGAGTCAGGATTGGTCACCGAGAGCACGAGGCGCCCGGCCGAGAGCGCGAACTTGACGGCTCGACCGCGCTCGCTTGCGACGGTCGAGACCCGATCGACCGCCTGCTCGAAATCCTTCTTGTCGACCTCAAGCAGCTTGTCGTTGCCGAGGGGAATCACGCGGGTATAGTCGGGAAAGGTGCCGTCGATCAGCTTCGAGGTCAGGACAACGCCATCAAGCGTAAGGCGGATTTTCGATTGCGACAGTTCGATCGTAATCTCGCCTTTGCTGTCGTCGATCAGCCGCTGCACCTCGCCGACCGTCTTGCGCGGAACGATGACACTCGGCATGCCGTCGGCGCCGGCCGGCGCCGCGAGTTCGAACTGGGCAAGCCGGTGGCCGTCGGTCGCAACCGCGCGCAGCATCAAGCGGTTGCCGGCGGTCACGGCATGAAGGTAAATGCCGTTGAGATAATACCTGGTTTCTTCGGTGGAAATTGCGAACTGGGTCTTGTCGATCAAGCGCTTGAGATCGGCAGCGCCAAGCGTGAATTTATGGGTGAGCTCGCCCGCAGCAAGGTCCGGAAAATCACTCTCCGGCAATGTCTGCAGAGAAAACTTCGAGCGCCCGGCGCGGATGGACATCGCTGCACGGTCGCCAGACGACTCCAGCACGATCTGGGCGCCCTCCGGCAGCTTTCGGACAATCTCATAGAACATATGCGCGGGCACCGTAGTGGCGCCGCCCGGATTGACCTCGGCCGTCACGGTTTCAATGACTTCGAGGTCGAGATCGGTGGCCTTCAACGAGAGTTCGGCAGCCTTGGCGCGCAGCAGCACATTGGCGAGGATGGGAATCGTGTTGCGACGCTCGACCACGCGATGCACATGGGACAGCGACTTGAGCAAATCGGCGCGCTCGACCGTAATCTTCATGCGGAACCCCGCTTACCTTGGCTTATGACCGGGGGGCGACGACCCTAACCTGCCCTCCCCCGCTTGTTGGGAGGGGGGCAGGGTAGGGTCGGCCAGGACATCAATATCGGAAACTGCCGCGCCAATGTCGATTCGACAAGTCGATTGGTCCAAACTTTCCTTAAGCCTCGACGCGGACAAAACGGTTCGCGCGGCCCCGGAAACTGAGCCGGGTTCGACGGGCCCAGCCCCGCCCCTGCGCCAGCGGCGCGCAGGGCACAATCGCGAAGCGCGTTGCGCCGGGCCGGAGCAGGCTTCGCCTCATCCGCCCGACGCAGGCAGCGTGGAAACCCGGCTGGTGCAGCCAGTCACTCCTGCAGTTGGGTCTTCAAGGACTCGATTTCGGCAGCGAGGGTGTTGTCGACTCCTATCAGCGATTCGATCTTGCGCACTGCATGCAGCACCGTTGTATGGTCTCGCCCGCCAAAACGGCGGCCGATTTCCGGCAACGAGCGCAGCGTCAGGGTCTTCGCAAGGTACATTGCTATTTGACGTGGCCGCACCACGTTGGCGGTGCGCCGCGACGACAGCAAGTCGCTGCGACTGACATTGTAGTGACGGGCGACGATGCGCTGAATCTCCTCGATCCGCACCCGCTTTAGCTCCACGGGCCGGACCAGATCGCGCAGCTCGCGTTCAGCAAGCTCCATTGTGATCGGCTGGCCAGTCAGCTTGCTGTGGGCGAGCAAGCGGTTCAACGCGCCCTCAAGATCGCGCCCGTTATGTGTGACGGTGCGGGCTATATAGCCCAGAACCTGCGGCGGCACATCGAACCCCGGATGGTGCGCACGCGCCGCCTGAACACGGGCGGACAAAATCTCAAGCCGCAACTCCTCGCCGAGCAGGCCGATCTCGACCACAAGGCCGCCGGCGAGGCGCGAGCGAATGCGCTCATCGAGGCTCTCCAGCTCGGTTGGAGGCCGGTCTGCCGCCACCACGACCTGACGGCCGCCGTCGATAAGCGAATTGAGCGTGTGGGAGAATTCCGCCTGGCTGTTCTTGCCTTGAAGGAATTGCAGGTCATCGACCACGAGAACGTCGATGCCGCGCAGCGCGTCCTTGAAGGCAAGGGCAGTCTGACTCCGCAACGCGGAGGCAAAGCCATACATGAAACGTTCGGCCGTGAGATACAGGGCTTTACGCTCGCCCAGACTGTTGGTCTTCAGCGCCACAGCCTGAAGCAGATGCGTCTTTCCGAGGCCGACGCCGGAATGGATGTAGAGCGGATTGAACATCACCGGATCGCCGCGCCGCGCCGTTGCAACCTGCTTTGATGCCGCGTGAGCCAGCGTATTGGATCGCCCGACTACGAACGTTTCAAACGTCAGTCGGGGGTCAAGCGGCGAGCCGCCGCGGGTGTCTTGTAGAATCGGGCTGGGCAGGGAAATGGATTTAATGTCCGGCCGGGCATGATTGGCGTCGCGCTTCTCCAAATGGGCCACCGTGCTCGGCGGGTTGACTGCGAAGGGCTGGGCGTTGCGCACTGCGGCCGAGCGCACCGAGAGGTCGATCCGCGTTACAGCCGGGCGTTCGGACTGCCAGCAGGTGAGCAGCCGCTCCGCATAGTGGGATTGAATCCAGCTCTTCAAGAACAGAGTCGGTACAGAAATGCGCGCCGTATTGGCCTCGACGCTTTCAAGCTCCATGCGGGCAAACCAGCTACTGTAGACAGCCTCCCCTACCTCCGCGCGAAGACGCCCCTTAACGCGTGTCCAGCATTCATCAGAAATCTCGGACATTTCAACTTCCCGTAGGAATTCTCGGCGTCCGCTCGGACGCAACGATTGGTTAATCGGAGACGGCTCCGCGCCTTCGCAGGCGCAAAGGGACGCCGCCGGTTTACGGCGAGACAGAACTCAGCCTGATTTGAACGGAGAATCGGTCAGCTACGACCGATGACTTCCTGCGCTCATGCCGCCGTCAGGCGTAAGGAAGCGAGTCCGCAGACACTGCCCGCCATCGCTCCGACGCAAAACTCAAGTGAGGGCGTGATCTGGCGTACGCAAGCAAGCACAGGTCGGATGGTATTCATGATGCCCCCTGTTCCCAGGTTTTTTGCAGCGCATGCGGAAAAGCCACATGCATTGCGTTCTGATTATTTTCCAATGCCAAACCGCAAATCGCGAGCGAAGGCACGCCAAACAAGCTCCGCGCCTGCGTAGATTGACGGTTTAGCCGCTCACACTCTTGGGGTTAAATTACGCGTCCCAAGACGAAGCACGCTTGAAATTGATACACTGCGAACGCGAACGTCATGCGTCACTCAATGCTGCCCTCAGCGCAGCGGCGGAAACATAGACCGTGGGGCGGCCCCTCGCAATTCACCCGTCGAGCGACGCCAGATCGACCACACGCTGACCGCCGGTTTGTTTAGCGCGCGCCTCAGCCACGCATCCATGCGTTGCTGCGTAAGACGTTGAATTTAAGACAATAATTACTTTTTTGCCGCATTTATGAGGATGTCGGGAGCGGCAAATTGTGGCAAAGAGAGTTTTCCTCCACAGATCGGGCGCGAGCGCCGTTTCCCAACCCCAGGCTCTTGCATAGCACTTAAAGCTTTGGCGCTACGCAGATTTTCATGTCCGGTTTAATTGGGTAACCCACGGATAGGTCAGGCAAAATCCGGTGTGAATTGCAAAACTATGGCAAGCCCAAAATGCGCGCATAACGCATCGGTGACACTTTTATTAAGATATTGTGCTGTTTCAGCAACATTCTCGATCGGATCTGACTGCTATGTCTGTGTACAAACAAATTACAAAAATGAGAGCGGGCCCAGACCGTTCTTTTCGGCAACGCCCCGCCTCTGCTGAGCATCCGCTCAGGGGCCCTGGCTGGCACGCCGGCCCGCTTGGCCGAGTGCGGATAAATCCCCGCGTATTCCTGATGCGCTGCGCGACAGGCGAATTACGCGGTCAACTCATCCACGAGCGATTAATGCGGAGGATAAATGCCGATTTCAACCAACAGAGCTAATCGCTAAGCTTGGCAATCCGATGCGTCAGCCGGGAAACTTTGCGGCTCGCTGCTTTCCTGTGGATGACGCCTGTGCGCGCGGCCCGCATGAGGGCGGGCTCGGCCGCGACCAGAGCTGCCTTGGCGACGGCCTTGTTGCCGCTCGCAATAGCGTCCTCCACCTTGCGCAGGGAGGTGCGCATGCGTGAGCGGCGGGCTTTGTTCACTTCAGTGCGCCGCGCGATCTTGCGCGTGGCCTTCTTGGCCGATTTGGTGTTGGCCATCGATCCGTCCCCGGATTTGCATCCTTAGATTGCGAAAACGCGGCGTTATCGCCTGCGCAAAAAAGCGGCGGCTGTCACGCCGCCGGGGTGGCAGCGCTTATAATGGGCTCGCGAACACGCGTCAACGCTCGACATCAAATCTCAATCAAATCTCGAGCCATCGTCCGCCCATTTACCGCTTCTCGGTGCGGAACGAACACTTACGCCACCCGCCTTGCCCGCACCTGCTCATAGCCTGACACAACGGCAGCGCGATCGGCGGCCGCAAATACGGCCAGCGGGGGCATCACCCGCGCCCAGGCGAGATCGTCATGAATGTGAGCGAGGAGCGCCTTCACGCCCGGGACAAGGGGGCGACCGTCAAATAGCTTGCGGATCGCCACCGCCGATTCCAGCGCTGCCGCGTCGCCGCCGTGATAGGCCCTCGCACACAGGTCCGAGTTGACGTTGGCGGTCGCCGAGATGCAGCCGGCGAACGCTCCGCCGCGTGCTTCCAGTAAGACTGCCTCCGTTGAGGGGAACACTCTGAAATTCGGGTCGATTGCGGCGGCCTCCCGCGCATAGGCCATATCGCCAGATGAATCCTTCAAGCCCGCGATGCGGCCGCCATGAGCACCAATCAGCCGGCGAACGAGCTTTGTATGCCACGGCACGCCGGAAAGTTGCGGGTAGTGATAGAGATAGATCGGAATCGGACGATCCGCTGTCGCTGCAACGATGGCGCCGACATATGACGCCAGCCCGTCATCCAATACGCCTTTATAATAGAAAGGCGGCAACACCAGCGCGCCGCCGAACCCCAGGTCGGCGGCATGCCTGGTCAATGCCACCGCATCAGCGATTGCGGCGGCCCCGCAGCCCACCATCATGCGGTCGAGCGGCAAACCGGCAGCCCGATAGGCGTTCATGACCGCCGCCCGCTGGGCCGCCGCGAAGGATGTGGCCTCGCCAGTGGTCCCGAGCACATTGAGCCCGTCGCAGCCATGGTCGAGAAGGAAGCGGGCGAGTGCGACCGAGCGCGCGCAATCTGGCTCGCCAGCGTCGTCGCAGGCGGTCGCTACCGCCGCAATGACGCCGCCCAGTTCGGACTTCTTCATGCCGGCCTCCGCTTTTGCCCAGGTCAGCCGCTGATGCCGTAGGCCGCAAGCGCCGCCATGTTGACGAGATCGGTGTCCTTTGCGGACAGCCCAACGATCTGCACTGAACGGTCGAGCCCGACCAGCAGGGGTCCGATTACGGTGGCGCCGCCAAGCTCCTGCACCATTTTGGTGGAGATCGCCGCGGAGTGGAATGCCGGCATGATCAGCACGTTGGCCGGCCCCGACAGGCGGCAGAACGGATAGGCGGCCATCAGGTCCGGGTTGAGGGCAACGTCTGCCCCCATTTCACCGTCATATTCGAAATCGACGCGCTGTCGATCGAGAATCCGCACCGCCTCCTGCACCCGCGCAGCGCGGTCGCCCGGCGGATTGCCGAAGGTCGCGAACGCGAGCAGCGCCAGACGCGGAACATAGCCCAGCTTGCGCGTCACGCCCGCCGCCTCCACCGCTATGGCGGCAATTTCCTCGGCGGTCGGCATCTCGGTCACCGCCGTGTCGGCAACCACGATCGTGCGTCCTCGCGCCAGCAGAAGCGAGACCCCCATCACCCGGTGCCCGGGTTTGGCGTCGATGCAATGGAACACATCCTCCAGCACGCTGGAGAAGTTCCGGGTCACCCCGGCGACAACCGCGTCCGCATCGCCGAGCGCCACCATGGTGGTGGCGAAATGGATGCGGTCCTGGTTGATGAAGCGTTGACAATCGCGCTGGAGATAGCCCCTGCGTTGCAGGCGCTCGTAGAGATAGGACGCATATCTTGCGGTGCGCTTCGACACGCGGGCATTCTGGACCTCGATCCCGTCGCCGAGTTCAATGCCGCTGTTCTTGGCGTTTTCACGCACCCGCTCCGTGCGTCCGACCAGAATGGCGCTGCCGAGCCCCTGATGCACGAAGCTCGCCGCAGCGCGGATGACCTGTTCCTCCTCGCCCTCGGCGAACACAACGCGCTTCGGTTCACGCCGCAGGCGGGTGAAGATGTTTGACAACAGGCCCGCCACCGGATCGCGTCGTGACCGCAGCTGCTCGCGATAGGCGTCCATATCGACGATCGGCCTGCGGGCTGCGCCGCTATCCATGGCGGCTTTCGCCACCGCCGGCGGCACAGCGAAGATAAGGCGGGGATCAAACGGCACCGGAATGATGTAGTCAGGGCCAAATTTCGGCCGCGCCCCATACGCCGCCACTACCTCGTCCGGTACATCTTCGCGCGCAAGATCGGCCAGCGCGCGGGCAGCGGCGATCTTCATCTCCATGTTGATGGTGGTCGCACGCACATCAAGGGCGCCGCGGAAGATGTAGGGAAATCCGAGCACGTTGTTGACCTGATTCGGGTAGTCAGACCGCCCCGTCGCCATGATGGCGTCGCTGCGAACCTCCTCGACCTCCTCGACGGTGATTTCAGGGTCCGGATTGGCCATTGCGAATATGATCGGGTTTGCAGCCATCGACTTGACCATATCCTTGGTGACTGCACCCTTTGCTGACAAGCCGTAAAAAACGTCCGCGCCTTCCATCGCCTCGGCGAGCGTCCGCGCCTTCGTTTTAACGGCAAACGCGGACTTCCATTGGTTCATGCCCTCGGTGCGGCCCTCGTAGATTACCCCTTTGGTGTCGCACAAAATCAGGTTCTCGGGCCGAAACCCGATTGCGCGCAGCAGCTCCAGGGAGGCAATGCCGGCGGCGCCGGCGCCGTTGCAGACGAGCCTGGTGCTGGCGATATCGCGACCGGTGAGATCGAGGGCATTGAGCAGGCCCGCAGACGCGATGATCGCGGTCCCGTGCTGGTCATCGTGGAACACCGGGATGTCGAGCAATTCGCGCAGCCTCTGCTCGATGATGAAGCACTCGGGCGCCTTGATGTCTTCGAGATTGATCCCGCCCCAGCTCTTGCCGAGCAGCCTGACGCAGTTGATGATCTCATCAGGGTCTTGCGACGACACTTCGAGATCGATTGAGTCAATGTCCGCAAAGCGCTTGAACAGCACCGCCTTGCCTTCCATCACCGGCTTCGCGGCAATCGCGCCCAGATTGCCGAGGCCGAGAATGGCGGTGCCGTTGGTGATGACGGCGACGAAATTGCCCTTGGTTGTATAGTCGAACGCAAGAGCCTCGTCCCGGGCGATCGCCAGCACTGGCACGGCGACGCCGGGCGAATAGGCGAGCGACAGATCGCGCTGCGTCGCCATCGGCTTGGTTGCCACGACTTCCAGCTTGCCGGAACGCCCCTGGCTGTGGAAGAGCAAAGCTTCCTGATCGGTGAAAGTCGGCCTGTTGTTGCGGCCGCGGAATTTTCCAGCCATCGTGTCTCCCAATTGCCAGTCTCCGGCTGGCGGCAACTTACCGGAAGCCCCTACGTCTGCTCAAGGCGGATCGCTCGCGGGAGGGCCAGAGTTGCGTCAAACGACCCGCGGTGGCCAGCTCGACGGAGGGGCGGTCCTCTGGCCGCCTGCGCTTGCTCAATGATCGCGTGCAGCGCCCCCGATCGTTTTCTCGCCGGTCTGAGTTGAACCTTGGCGACTGGCCTGAGTTGAACCTTGCGCAAGCGCGAGGTAACGGAGGGCGGGACTTTAAGAACCGCATTCGCACCGGAGATGGTGGTCTGCCATGATCCGCTTCCTGTTACGGGCGCTCGGCCTCCTGTTTCTCGCCGCGGCCTTCATTTTCCTCGTCTACGACGGCACGCGATCGATCGCCGCGAACATGCTGTTGTATTCCAAGGTGGATGAAATCTGGTCGCTGGTCCATCAGGCAAGCCTGCAACAGCTCCAGCCGTTAATCGAGAGGCATGCCCCGCCCTGGCTGTGGGACCCGGTGATGACGACGGTTCTCGATGCGCCCGCCACGGTGACTCTTGCGATAGTTGGGGCGGTCTTGATCCTGCTGGGCCGCCGGAAAAAGCCGCTGATCGGTTATGCCCGTTAGCCCGCCCCGGCTTTCCGGGCCGCATCGGAAAAGCCGCAGAAGCGCCGGCGTCCCGCCCGCCAACGGCGGTGACGAGGGCCGGCCTTTAGGGTCCGGCCTCACACACAACAGGCGTGCAGGCGGCCGGCCCTGTGCAGGAGGCGGCGCCGAACGCCTTTGTCCCGGCCCTGAAGCGGGACGCGCTCCCAAAGCGCATGAGAAATCGCCCGCCAAGGCTTATATCCGTCGCGAGATCGACGAGGAGATGCAGGATGTTCACGTTCAAGAAAAAACTTGAGATGCCGAGCGCCGCCACGGCCCTCCCGGGCCGCAAGGAACCGATTGCGACAGCGGCGCGCCATTTTGTCAACGGCCGCCCGCTCAAAGGGCCATATCCTGAGGGCCTTGAGACCGCGATCTTCGGCATGGGATGCTTCTGGGGCGCGGAGCGCAAGTTCTGGGAACTTGGCGAGGGGATTCACGTCACGGCGGTCGGCTATGCGGGCGGATTCACTCCAAATCCCACCTATCAAGAGGTTTGTACGGGCCAGACCGGCCACAATGAGGTCGTGCTGGTCGTGTTCGACCCCAGGAAGATCTCATACGAGAAGCTGCTCAAGACCTTCTGGGAGAGCCATGACCCGACTCAGGGCATGCGCCAAGGCAATGATATCGGCACCCAATACCGATCCGGCATCTACGTGAACTCGCCGGCTCAGCGCGCAGCCGCCGAGGCCTCGAAGGCGATGTACGAAAAAGCGATCGCCGCCCGAGGCTACGGCGCTATCACGACCGAGATTCTGAGTGCTCCCGAATTCTATTTTGCCGAGGACTATCATCAGCAGTATCTTGCCAAAAACCCATCCGGCTATTGCGGTCTTGGCGGCACCGGCGTGAGCTGCCCGATCGGGACCGGGGTTGGCGCCGCATCGGCGTGAGCAAAAGGGCCGCGCGGGTTCTGCCGCCTCGGGCCCGGTTGCTGCGCGGGCGTTTGCATGCCATCCGTGTTGCGGCCTGGGCATCGGAAAGACGAAGAAAGGGGGCTGAATAAACCACCAGCCCGCTTATGTGACCCGCGAGGAATTCGAGCGCCGAATCCGCGAGCGGGCGGGGGAGATCGCCCGCAGAGGCGCGCGGCGGGACGCTCCCGCGCGCTCCAATCACCCCACGTATTTGGTCAGCCAGGAGAGCGTACGCCCGAGTGCTTCTTTGTGTGCGGCTTCGTTGTAGCTGCCCCGCTCGTCGCACGAAAAGCCGTGGCCCGCGTGGTAGACATGAATCTCCACGTCTGGACGCTTCTCTTTGACGATCTCGACATCGCTCATCGGGATCGAGTGATCCTGGTCGCCGAAATGCAGGAGCGTCGGCACCTTCGGCTTTTTGTCGGCATTGCGCGCGATGGCGCCGCCATAATAACCGATCGCGCAGGACAGACCATCGAGATTGCATGCGGCGAGGAATGCAACGCTGCCGCCCATGCAATAGCCCACGATGCCAACCTTGCCGGCGCCCTTGACGGCATCGATCGCAGCCGCCGTGTCGCGCATCATCGCCGCCCAGTCGATCTTTGGAATGAACGCCCGCGCGTGTTCAATCTCGGCTGGCGAATAGCCGCATTCGAAGTTCGGTGACATGCGGTCGAACACGGCCGGGGCTACGGAAGCGTAGCCCAAGGCCGCAAAGCGATCGCACACGTTGCGGATGTGATGATTGACCCCGAAAATCTCCTGGATCACTACCAGCCCGCCTTTCGGGCTGCCGGGCGGATCGGCGCGATAGCCGCCGAGGGTGAAACCGTCGGAAGCGGTGAGCGAAATATGCGTACCCAACTTGGACCTCCACCATTGCGAAAACGCCGGCATGCGACCGGGGCGTCAATATTCGAGGGTGGGGCCGCAAAAGCAACACCGCCGGCTTCTTTGCGTCATCTTGACAAATATCTCGGCGCTGCCTTCATTGGTGTTGGCAGTCTGGAACGGAGGTAGCACATGACTCCACCGGGTCAGAATGCCGCGACGATTGCTGTCGTTGACGTTCGGGCGCCAGCATAGCGGCCAGACACGAACGGCATGCCGAGAGCGGCCTCGCGGGTCGCATCAGTCAGGCAAGACCCCAATTGGCCGCTCCCGACGTGTGTTCGCGACAGGCGCATGGCGCGTGATTACGCGCGCCGGAAGTGCGCTCGCGAAATGCGAGAAACCCAGAAACCCAGAGGTGGCGGCATCGCCCCTTGGGACTGACGCATCCGGGCGCTCGGCAGATCGGCAGTAGCTGTTGCGCAGCAACTGCGGAGCGCCGCATCCTGGCTTCACCTCGGGGCGGAATAGTAACGCGGAAGCCAACCGTATCAAGCGCCCCGTGGCCAGGCGAAAGCCCCGTCGGGGGGTGCTGGGGAAATCCTCTATAAGGTCGGCGGCGCGAGTGCGGCGCGGATCGCGGCAACGTCAGTGCGGACAGCGGCGATGTCAGTGCGCATCGTGTCCACGTTGGCGCGCATCGTGTCCATGTCGGTGCGCATCGTGTCCATGTCGGTGCGCATCGTGTCCATGTCGGTCCGCATCGTGCCGACATTCCCCTCCAGCCCGTCCAGCCTCTGCTCCAGCCTATTGAGTGATATCTGCATGACGCCCACGTCCTGGCGCAGGTCGCCCACGTCGCGGTGCACACCGCTCATCTCCTGGCGCAGGTCGCCCACGTCGCGGTGCACACCGCTCATCTCCTGGCGCAGGTCGCCCATGTCGCGGCGCATCTCGTTCGTGTCCAGCCGCATCAGGCCCACGTCCTGCGTCAGCACGTTGAGCAACCCCGCCTGATGAGTGACGACGCCCTTGATGAGGGCCGTTTCACCCGCCAGGCGGCGGACATCGGCTTTCATAACGCCAAGATCGTCGCCGTTGCGCTGGGTCTGTTCCAGGATGTGGCGCGTCACCACCTTCTCGCCTTCGACCTCGCTTTCGAGTTCTCGCATGCGCCGCTCGAATTCCTGTCGCGTGACACAACCTGGCATTCCTCGCCCCCCTTTGCAACCGTTCCCCATTCGTCCTATGGCCGCTCCTATTCCGCGGCTCCATGTTAACGCCACCACTCACTCTCCCGTCCGCTACCAAAAGTGGTAGCACAGATCGAACTCCCTTTTCAAGCGGCTGTCGGCCGGCATCACGGCACGGAATCCAGCTTAACAAGGCGTTTCGGGCGAACAGAATGCGTATCTCCCTGATTGCAGCGGGTCGCACAGGACTCGGATGCCGAGTAATTTTGGTTCGGCAATCCTCGTTCGAAGGCACGGTATGGCCGCAATCGTAACGCGGCGTTAACCTGAGTTCTGTGCCGTGGGCTGGCATCTGCTCCCCGCAAACGCAGCTTTGAGATTCGACCTGATCCAAATCCGCCCTAAATGTTGGGCTGTCTGCTCGACTCTCACGGGGCGCCAGTACCATGGACCTCCATACGGCCGGACATCGCCGCGGCGTCGTCGCCGCACCCCATCGCGCGGCTGCAGAGGCCGGACATGCGATCCTCGCCGAGGGCGGCAATGCACTGGAAGCCGCGATCGCGATGGCCGCCGCCATCGCCGCCGTCTACCCCCATATGAACCACATCGGCGGCGACGGATTCTTCTTGGTGCGACAGCCCAACGGCCGAGTCCACGCCCTTATGGGGGCGGGCCGCGCCGGGGCGGATGCCTGCATCGATCTCTATCGCGATTGTGGCCATGACGAAATCCCGGGGCGCGGGCCGCTGGCGGCATTGACGGCGCCGGGCGCAGTCGCAGCCTGGATGCTGGCGCTCGAAGCCGGCAAGGCGCAGGGTGGCCGCCTCCCGCTCGCGACATTGCTCGATGCTGCGATCCGCTTTGCCCGCGAGGGCTATGTGGTGACCAGGAGCCAAGCCCGGCTCACCGCCGAGAAACTTGCCGAACTCAAGGACATTCCAGGCTTCGCGGCGACTTTTCTGATCGACGGCAAGCCTCCTGAAGTCGGCGCGCTCTGCCGTCAGCCGGCGCTCGCCGCAACGCTCGATCATCTCGCCTCAGCGGGCCTCGAGGATTTCTATCGCGGCGACGTAGGACGCGAGATCGCGGCCGATTTAAAACGGATCGGCAGCCCGGTGACCCGTGCCGACCTCGAAGGCACCGACGCGGTCGTGGCCGAGCCGCTGAGCCTCACGATCGACGGCGGCACGCTTTACAACACGCCGCCGCCGACCCAGGGACTGGCCTCGCTTATCATCCTCGCCCTGTTCGCCCGTCTGCGCGTGGCAGAGGCCGAGAGTTTCGACCATGTCCACGGCCTCATCGAAGCTACGAAGCGGGCATTCCGCGTGCGCGACAACGTCATTACCGATCCGGACCGGCTCCCGGCGCCGCCCGAACAGTATCTCGACGGCAGGTTTCTTGACGCCGAGGTGGCGAAGATCGACCGGCGCCGGGCTGCGAAATACCCCCTCCCTAACCCTCCTCCGCAAACGGGGGAGGGAAGGGTGGGGAGGGGCCACGCCGGCGACACTGTCTGGATGGGCGCCGCCGACGCCAGCGGGCTCGTGGTGTCCTACATCCAGTCGACCTACTGGGAGTTCGGCTCGGGCTGCGTGCTGCCGGCGACCGGCGTGCTGATGCAGAACCGCGGCGCGAGCTTTTCGCTCGATGCGAAGGCGCTCAATGCGCTTGCGCCGGGCCGCCGGCCGTTTCACACCCTCAATCCCGCCCTCGCGGTGCTGCACGACGGCCGGGTCATGGCCTATGGCGCCATGGGAGGCGACGGCCAGCCGCAGACGCAGGCGGCCATATTCACCCGCCACGTCCTCTATCGTGTGCCGCTCGCCGACGCGCTCGCACGGCCGCGGTGGCTGCTTGGCCGCACCTGGGGCTCGGCCGTCACGAATCTTCGCATGGAAGACGGCTTGGACGGCAACGTGATCGACCGCCTCCTGGCGGCGGGACATGAGGTCGAAGTGCTGGCTGAGCGCTACTCCGACACGATGGGCCATGCGGGCGCCGTCATCCTCCATCGGGACGGCATATTGGAGGGCGGTCACGACCCGCGCGCCGACGGCGGCGCCGCAGGGGTGTGACCCACGTCATCCTTATATGGACACGAAGCCACGTTATCGTCGGCGTGCACATCGGAACGTCGGCAGCTTCACCCGCGTTGGAGGATGTCATGAGCGCAAACGCACTCGCCGCGCAGTGCTGCGTCGTCGGCGGCGGGCCGGCCGGGATGATGATGGGGTACCTCCTGGCGCGAGCCGGCGTCGATGTGGTCGTGCTGGAGAAGCACGCGGATTTCCTGCGTGACTTCCGCGGCGACACCATCCATCCCTCGACCATGGAACTGATGCGCGAGCTGGGATTGCTCGATGCGTTCCTGCGCCTGCCGCACCGCAAGGTCGAGCGCCTGGTCGGCGAGATCGGCAATGTCCGCGTCACGATGGCGGAATTCACCCGCCTCACGACCGCCTGCAAATTCATCGCCTTCATGCCGCAATGGGACTTCCTCGATTTCATGGCGCATTGCGGCCGGCGCTGCCGCAGCTTCCGCCTGATGATGAAGACTGAGGCGACCGATCTCATCGAGGAGGACGGCCGGGTCGCCGGCGTGCGGGCCAACGCGGAAACCGGTGCAGTCGAGATCCGCGCCAACCTGGTAATTGGCGCCGACGGCAGGCACTCGAAGATCCGCGAGCGCGCCGGCCTGAAGGTCGAAGACCTCGGCGCGCCGATGGATGTGCTGTGGATGCGGCTGTCGCGCCGGGAGGGCGACTATGCCGAGGCTTTCGGACATTTCGAGACGGGCGGCATTTTGATCATGATCGACCGCGGCGATTATTGGCAATGCGCCTATGTGATCCAAAAGGGTTCGGCCGAGGGAGTGATGAGGCGCGACATCGCCGATTTTCGCCGCACGATCCTCGGACTTTCGCCGTGGCTGGGCGAGCGGGTCAACGAGCTGAAGAGCTGGGACGACGTGAAACTGCTCACCGTTGCGCTCGACCGCCTGCCGCAATGGTATCGGCCGGGTCTCCTGTGCATTGGCGACGCCGCCCACGCGATGTCGCCGATCGGCGGCGTCGGCATCAATCTCGCCATTCAGGACGCGGTCGCAGCCGCCAATATTCTGGCCGAGCCGCTCCGCGCCGGCGCCGTCACGCTCGACCATCTGGCCCGCGTGCAGAAGCGGCGCGAATGGCCGACGCGGGCGACGCAGTGGTTCCAGCGGACCATCCAGAACCGCGTGATCGGGCCGGTGCTGGCCGGCGCCACTCAACCGAAAGTGCCGCTTCCCGTAAAACTCATGGACTGGTTCCCGGCCTTGCGCGGCATCCCGGCGCGGTTCATCGGGATCGGCGTGCGGCCGGAGCACGTCCAAACGAAGGAGGCGGCGGAGGCTCAATGACCCAGCCGGCGAGGACCGGCCCCCGCCTGTTCCATCGCCTCTTCATTTTTCTCCAGCACGAACTGACCCAGGTTCGCCAGGATGTCGGCAATCAGCATGCCGCGGTCGGCCGGCGGGACCATGAGGATAATGTCTGCAAGCACCTCAGTCACCTTGGCGGCGATCTCCGCGATATTGGCGTCCTCGGCTTCCAGGCGGCTCTCGAGCACGTCGTGAATCTCACAGTGGATGCATTCCGACATTTCAGCTCCTTGTAACCCTTCTCAGCGCTCCGGCGGTTCCATGTCGCCCTTGCGGATGAGCGCCGTGTTGGCCGGATCGGCCATGAACTTGATAAAGGCGGCCGCGACCGCCCGTTGCTGCGACACCGCCAGAAGGCCAACGCCGGCACGGCCGTATTCCATCAGCCCGGCGGGCAACGGACCACGATATTCGGTCCCGGCAACAGGCTGGATGACTCTCGTCTGCTGGATCGCGATCTCGGCGTCGCCGGCCGCAACCGCCTCGGCGACGAGGCGGCCCTGGATGCCAACTGATATAGTCATCGAATTGCGCAAGGCCAAGCGAGACCAGGTCCCAGGGCCAATGTGGCTGAAGCGGCGGCGCCTCTGACTCAACCTCATCGGAATCCGCTCCGATTTGCCTGCGATCTTGCACAGACGGACTCAAGGCTGGACCGGTTCGACGTGAGTCTTGCGCAGCAGCGGCGCGGCTTCAGACGACGTCATGAATTTGATCATCGCGCGTGCGGCTTCTGGCTCCTTCGACGCCGCCATCAGCGCAACGCTCGATGGGCAGGGCTTGTTCAGAAAGCCGGGCAGCGCACCGACATATTCGGTCCCCGGCGCCCCCACCATGATGTTGGTCTGCTGTATGCCGACCTCGAAGTCGCCTCTCGCCAGATATTCAACGACCGGCCCGCCGCCCGTGAGCACTGTCTTGGGCTTCAACGCTTCGGTAAGGCCAAGCTCCGCGATCCCCTCCGCTACATGCGTGCCGCTGCAGCCGCGCGAATAGCCGATGGACTTCGCGTTAAGCAATGCCGCTTTGTACGCCTCCACCGTGCTGATGTCTGGCTTCGGCGCGCCGGCCCGCACCGAAAGGCCCAGTCCGGCAAGCACAAACGGCGTTGCGGTGCCGGCCACGACCTTGCCCTTCCGGATCAGCTCCTCGATCGGCGCGGGGTTGCTGGTGATGAGATCTGCGGGGCCATTGGAATTCAATCGCCGCTCCAGCGCAGCGGCGTCCTCCTGGATGACGGTGACCTTGTGTCCGCTGGCGCGCTCGAATGCGGCAGCGAGTTCGCGCACGCCGGGCGTCGCGCCCTGGTTGGTCAAGACAACAAGCTCAGCAGCAACGGCGGTTCGCGGCAGCGATCCGGTGGCTCCGAAACCGAGGCCTGCAACCAGGCACGCCGCGGCCAAAGTCTTACCCGCATTCATGGCTCCTCCTAGCGCATGTTGTCTCGGCAGTCAGATCGCGCAGTCCCACAGCCGGTCGCCCCGCGAAGCTTATGCGGTCTTACGATTGCGAGCTAGTAGAGCGTTTCCGAAGTTCGAATCATATGCTGGTCATTCCGATGATCGGTTTCATGGAATCGCTCTACTAGCCCGTGAGGGGCGAGTTCGTAATGCGGGCAAAGCTCGTCGCAGTTTCGGCCTGGTCGCGGCCGGGCTTGTCCCAGGGCTTGTCCCGGCCGTCGCGATAATGTTGCGCTGTGCCATCCCGATCGAGATCGCCGGACAAGCCTCGCGATGCGGCGTCAGTGCTGCGCCTGTTGCGTCGGGTTCGCCCTGACCCGCCGCATTCGCTGAGGACGCCGCGGATCGCGCCGTGGCTGATCCGGCCGACGCAACGATTGCCATCGCGCCGCCGTAGCGGTAAGTCCTGCCGGCGCGGAAGACTCACGGGCTGGGAGCCGCAAATGAAACTCACCTGTTTCCTGCTTTCATTCGTGCTTGCAATGATGACTGCGGTTTCCTCTGCGGGCGCTGAGGACATCATCGCGCTGATATCGCAATATCGGCGCGAGCATGGGCTGCCGGCCGTAAAGATGGACGCCAAATTGACCGCGGTGGCGACGCGGCAAGCGCAGGCGATGGCGACGAGCGGCATCATGGATCACGATGTGGCAGGCTCCTTCGCAAGCCGGATCGCAGGCGCAAATATGACTCCGGCGGCGGAGAACATCGCGGCTGGCACCAAAACCTGGGCCGATACGCTGCGGATCTGGAAGGAATCCGCGGGCCACAACGCGAATCTCCTGTTGCGCGACGCCGACAGCATCGGCGTGGCGGTCGCCCGCAATGAGAACACCCGATACAAGGTCTACTGGGCGATGGTGATCGGGCGCAAGGAAAGCAAGCGACGCACCGAGATGGCGGCCGGACCGGACGCGGGACCGCGGGTTAAGGTGCGAGCGACGCAGACGCGCGAAATGGAGGAGCCCTCCGTCGGCGAGCTGCTGACGAGCGCCATCACTCGGCTGCGAAGTCTTTTGCCGTAAGCTCGATCGGCGCGCCGTGCGGCGTGCGATCGGCCGCGCGCTGCCAGGCGTCGTGATAGCGCTTGAGCGCTGCACGATCGGCGATGCCCTTGCGGGCGACCATGCGTTCAAGCGCCGCAAGCCAGTGGCGGTAGTAGGTGTCGCCGGTGTCCGGATCGCCGGAGAGCTGCGCCGCCTTGATTTCTTCGCCCAGCATCGCGGCCCATTCCTCCCAGCCGAACAGCCCGCGCTGATGAAGCGCCACCACGATCGCGAACGCCTGCGCCTCCCACGGCTCGCGAAAGACCGGCCCCTGGTCATCGCGCGGAAGGCCTGGCACGGACCGGGCCGCCTCGCGTACCGCGGCGGGATCGATCGCGCTCAGGGCGCCGCCCGCTCCTGAAATTCGCTTGTCACTGGAATGCATATTCGTCACTACCCTGGCGGCGCAGCCGAAGAATATACTGTCTCAAGCTCTCAATCGAGGAGAGACCCATGAGCTTCTTCCGCGGCCAGGACCCTGAGTTCGGGAACGCTGTGCAATCACAGGCGGTTGCGCAGGTGATCGTGCCGCGCTCGGTCGATCTAGGCGATTTCACCGTGCATCGCGCCCTGCCGTCAGAGCGCACCCGCATGGTCGGTCCGTTCATCTTCTTCGATCACTTCGGGCCGGCGCATTTCCGCTCCGGCAGCGGCGTCGATGTGCGCCCGCATCCGCATATCGGCCTCGCCACGCTGACGTATCTGTTCGATGGCGAGATCATCCACCGCGACAGTCTCGGCACCGCGATCGCGATCCGCCCCGGCGAGATCAACTGGATGACCGCCGGCCGCGGCATCGTGCATTCCGAGCGCACCGGGCCGGAACGCCGCGCCAAAGGAGATCATCTGCACGGACTGCAGTGCTGGGTCGCCTTGCCGTCCGCCCAGGAGGAGATGGCGCCGTCCTTCGCGCATCACGGGGTCGAAGAGTTCCCGGTCGTGCGCGATGACGACAAGACCGTGCGCGTGGTCGTGGGCTCGCTCTATGGCGAGCGCTCGCCGGTTGCCGCTGCGTCCGAAACGGTGTTTGCCGACGCAACGCTTCGCGCCGGCGGCGCGCTGCCGCTCGACGCCGGCCACGAGGAGCGCGCGATTTACGTGGTCGACGGCGAGATCGACATCGGCGGCGACCGGTTTGGGCGCGAGCGCCTCCTGGTTTTTCGCCCCGGCGATGCAGTTACGCTCAACGCCGTCACCGATGCGCATGTCATGATCCTCGGCGGCGCCGCCATGGACGGACCGCGGCACATCTGGTGGAACTTCGTCTCGTCGCGCAAGGAGCGGATCGAGCAGGCCAAAGCCGAATGGGCAACCGGCCGCTTCGGCACGGTGCCGGGCGACGAAATCGAGTTCATTCCGCTGCCGGAAAAGTGAGTTCCCGGCGGCGGAGGGGAATGCCCCCGGCGCGAAGGCCGCGCGCCTCGCGCCAGAGGTGCGCACCTTTGACAAAACGCCCGCGAGCTATGGCGCCTTCGTGCGATCCACGGCCGCCCCCCGCAGGTACACCGCCGAGATGCGCCGCGTATTTGTAATATCATCGAGCGGATTGGCGTCGAGCACGATGAAGTCGGCGCTCTTGCCGGCTTCCAGGGTCCCGGCGTCATTCATACGCAGGAACTCGGCCGCGTTCTTGGTGGAAGCCACGATCACCTGTGCGGGCGTCATGCCGGCAGCAACCATATCCGCCATCTCGACATGCGGCGCCCACGGCGTATTGCCGTCGGTGCCAAGCACGATGCGCACGCCGGCGGCGCTCAGTTTGGCGAGATTGCGCGCCTGGATCCCATAGAACTCCTGCGCCTTCGGCCGGTCGGTGTTGGCTGCCTCGACCCTTTGCATTTCCGCAGGCGAAAGGCTCGCCCGCAGCCAGGACACATCCGTCTTCACGCCGCGGTCGGGTAGATTCGGATTAACCACGAGATTCGGGCGCTGCTTCACGAGCGTCATGAATTCATCGTCGACGTCGCGGTCGCGAACGCTGTGGGCGAAGGCGTCGACGCCGGCGCGCAGCAGACCCTTGGCATCCTCGAGCGTGAAGATATGTGCGGTGACGCGCAGCCCGTTCTTGTGCGCCTCGTCGATCACGGCGCCGTACAGAGCCGGCGTCATCTTGGCATACTTGCCGTCGCGATCGTCGACCCAGACCTTGACGATGTCGACCTTGCGTGCGGCCAGCTCCTGCACCGCTTTGCGGGCTGCCTGCTCGCTGTCGACCCAGAACGGCGCATTGCTTCGACCGGGCTCAGGCCGCGTGATCCCGCGCCACGCCGTGAACAGCCGGGCCATGCCGGGCATGATCTCGCCGCGCATCTCAAGGTCAGCGGTGGTCTCCGACGTGCCCATGCTCATGGCGGCGCTCACGCCGTAATAGGCGCGCCGCTTGAGGTCCTGGATGAGCCCCTCGCGGGTCTGGCTGAGATGAGTGTGGGTGTCGATCAATGTCGGCATGATGGTCTTGCCGGCGAGGTTCACGCGCCTCGCGCCGTCCGGCACACGGACGTCGGCAGCCGGGCCCGCCTGGGTGATCTTGGTCCCTTCGACCACCAGGGCGCCGTTCTCGATCGAGGGGCGCCCGTCGCCTATGATGAGCCGCGCGCCTTCGAATGCCGTGACGGCGGGCGCTTGTGCGCGCGCGGTCACGGATGACCCGGCATAGGCCGCAAGCACAAGGCCTGCGGTCAAAGCGATTGCACTTACTTCACGCATAACTCCCTCCCTGGTGAAATGAGACCACCGGGGGAGTATAGCGCTTCCAGGCCGGAAGGCGGAAGGTTGCCGGCGCGCAGGGCGGAACAGCGAAGCGCCGTTCGGTCGCGCTGATTGACCCGGTCCCCGCCGATGGCTACCTACCTGCCGACAGGCCAAACCTTATGTCGCACAACACCTTCGGCCATCTGTTCCGGGTCACCACCTTCGGCGAGAGCCACGGCGCCGCCATTGGCTGCGTGGTCGACGGCTGCCCGCCGGGAATTCCGCTCAAGGACGCCGACATCCAGCGCGATCTCGACCGCCGCCGGCCCGGCCAGTCGCGTTTTACCACGCAGCGGCGCGAGCCCGACCAGGTGAAGATACTGTCCGGAGTAATGATGGACGACGCCGCCGGGCTTGAGGTTACGACCGGAACCCCGATCGCGCTGATGATTGAGAACGTCGACCAGCGCTCCAGGGACTATTCCGAGATCCGCGATCTCTACCGCCCCGGCCACGCGGACTACACCTACGACGCCAAGTACGGCCTGCGCGACTATCGGGGCGGCGGGCGGTCTTCGGCGCGCGAGACCGCTGCGCGGGTAGCGGCCGGCGCCGTGGCCCGAAAGATCGTGCCCGGCATGACGGTGCGGGGCGCGCTCGTCGCCATGGGACCACACCCGGTGGACCGCGCCAAGTGGGATTGGGATGAGGTTCCGCGCAACCCGTTCTTCTGCCCGGATGCCGCTATGGCCAAGTTTTTCGAGACTTATCTCGATGGCGTCCGTCGCCGGGGCTCCTCAATCGGCGCCGTCATCGAGGTGATTGCGGAGGGCGTTCCGGCAGGCCTCGGGGCGCCGGTCTACGGCAAGCTCGACAGCGACCTCGCGGCGGCCCTGATGAGCATCAATGCCGTAAAGGGCGTTGAGATCGGCGCCGGCTTCGCGGCTGCTGCCTTATCCGGCGAGGAGAACGCCGACGAAATGCGAATGGGCAACGACGGCAGGCCGCGTTTTCTCTCCAACAACGCGGGCGGCATCCTGGGCGGGATCTCGACCGGCCAGCCGATCGTGGTCCGGTTCGCGGTCAAGCCGACTTCGTCGATACTGACGCCGCGCCGCACCCTCGACCGCTACGGCCGCGAAACCGAAATCGTCACCAAGGGCCGCCATGACCCCTGCGTCGGCGTCCGCGCGGTGCCGGTCGGCGAAGCGATGGTGGCGTGCGTGCTCGCCGATCACTACCTGCGCCACCGCGGGCAGATCGGCGAAAGTCCGGCTTGGCCGTTTGAGGGTCCCAGATGACAACCCGCGACTCTCAGAGCCTCGTGGAAGAAGTGGCCGCGGCCTTCGCGCGGGGCGAGATCGTCGTGGTGGCCGATGATGACGATCGCGAGAACGAAGGCGATCTGTTCGTCGCGGCCTCGATGTGCACCCCCGAGAAGATGGCCTTCATCATCCGTTACACCTCCGGCATCGTGTGCGCCCCGGTGTCCGCGGAGGAAGCCAGGCGGCTGCATCTCGATCCCATGGTGGCGTTGAACGATGCGCCGCTGGGCACGGCCTTCACGGTGTCGGTCGACGTGCGCCACGGGCTGACTACCGGCATTTCGGCGGAGGAGCGCACCAACACGGTGCGGGCGCTCGCCAATCCCAACAGCGGGGCCGCCGACTTCGTCCGCCCCGGCCACGTCTTTCCGCTGGTGGCGCGCGAGGGCGGAGTGCTGATGCGCTCAGGCCACACCGAGGCGTGCGTCGATCTGTGCCGGCTCGCCGGACTGCCCCCGGTCGGCGTGCTCGCGGAACTCATGAACGACGACGGCACCGTGATGCGCGGCGCCGGGGTGAAGCAGTTTGCCGAGGCGCACGGCCTCAGGCAGATGACCATCGCGGATCTCATCGCCTACCGCCAGGCGCGTGAGAAGCTGGTCAAACGGGTGAGCGAATTCCCGGTGCCGACCGAGATTGGAACGCTTAAGGCCTATGCCTATGTGACGCCATTCGACGAGGTCTACCACGTCGCGCTCGTGCACGGCCGCATCGGCGACGGCCGGGACGTGCCGACCAGGCTGCACCGCGCCGACATCATGCGGGACGTTTTCGGCGGCGCCCCGGAAGTGCACGGCGCGCTGCGCCGGTTCGCCAGGGAGGGGCGCGGCGTGATGGTGTTCCTGCGCGACGGCGCGGCGGGCGTGCCCGTATCCGCGCCGCCGAAAGACGGCGGCGGGGCGGAGGCCGCACGTCAGCGCCAGTGGCGCGAAATCGGCCTCGGCGCGCAAATCCTCAGGGACCTCGGCATTTCCTCGATTCGCCTGCTGACTTCGGCCGAGCACCATTACGTCGGCCTCGCGGGCTTCGGCATCGAGATCACCGCAAGCGAGCCGCTCGGGTAGGGGCGATCCGGAGCGGCCGCGGGGCCGGAACCGTAGGGCGCAATAAGCGCCGCGCATTGCGCCGGCCGGTGCGAAAGGCGGGCGAAGGCCTTGGCCGCCGGTTTTTCGCGCTCCGGCCCGCTTTCCTTGTTCGCCCGGGCATGCCAGCATAACGGCCCCAGCGCGGAGGAGAGATCATGCGCGCGCATACGATGTTTTTCGCTGCCGCCGCCATTGGCGGCTTGGCGCTGGCGGTAGCCATGTCCGGAAGACATGATCCCCTCGTCGAGGAAGCCGCAGCGCAGGTGCGCGGCACGCCGCCCGCTGCGGCGGCCACAGATGTGGACGTGCAGCTCGTGATCGCGGTTGACGTCTCGTACTCCATGGACCCGGATGAGCAGGCGCTTCAGCGGGAGGGCTACATCCTCGGGCTCACCTCACCGGAGTTCCTGAACGCCCTGCAGCAAGGGGTTCACGGCAAGATCGCGGCGACCTATTTCGAGTGGGCGGGCGCGACCGACCAGAAGATCGTGGTGCCATGGCGGCTGATCGACGGCCCCGCCGCCGCCAAGGCCTTCACCGACGAGATTGCGGCGGCGCCCTACCGGCGCGCGTACCGCACCTCGATCTCCGGCGCGCTGCATTTCGCCTGGCCGCTGTTCGAAAACTCAGGTTTTCGGGGCCTGCGCCGCGTCATCGACGTGTCAGGCGATGGCGTCAACAATCAGGGCGACGTGGTGACGGTCGTGCGCGACGCGGTGCTGGAGCGCGGCATCACCATCAACGGCCTGCCGATCCTGCTCAAGCCGCCGTCTTTCGCCACCATGGATATCGAGGACCTCGACATCTATTACGAGGACTGCGTGATCGGCGGCCCCGGCGCCTTCGTGATCGCGATCCGCAAGCGCGACCAGTTCCGCGATGCGACCCGCACGAAGCTTGTGCAGGAAATCGCCAGCCGCGAGACAGCGCCGCGCATTATCCCCGCCGCCGCCGACAAGCCGCGCATTTCCTGCACCATCGGGGAAAGAATGTGGCAGCAGCGCTGGGGCGGGTTCGATTTCAGGTGATCAGCTCGCCATTTTCTCCAGGAGCGGAGGCGCATCCTTGAAAACCGCGCTGCTTTCCGGCGTTTCAGCCATCACCGGGAAGTGATAGCCGCATTTCGGGCAGGGCTCGGCCAGCACGGCCTGTTCTTTATGCAGATCGTAGCCTTTGTCCTGGATGTGGGCGCAGGTCGGACACACGCGGATCAATCTCGCATTCTTGAACTCGAAATTGGTGATGATGTCTTCCATGATGCAGCCGGTGCGGACCGCCCACTCTTTGGCATGCTTGTGGTAGGTGTTGAGATGCCAGTCTTTGAGCGCATCGAAGCTGGTCCAGAAGCTCACCTCGTTGTGCCAGGTCGGATCCTGTGGATGGATCCACCATGTCAGGTGAAGGAAGCCTGGCAGCGTCATGAGATGGTGTCTCACGTCGGCAAAGACGACCTTGAATTTCTCGTAGTTGTCGAGGCTCGAGAAGCGAACGCGCTGCATGCTCTGATAAATGGCCATCGGTCACTCCGGATGTTGAATCGCTCGGATACGCCTCCCCACCCTCCCGGAACCGCGGGCGTCCGGCCCGCGCGCTTTGCTTGGTGAAGAACGAGCGCATGGGAATGCCTCCCGCGCGCCACGACGTGATCTCGCTCCGTCCATGCAATTCGCGTGCCCGATGCGCCCACTGAGGCCAGTTTAGGCGCCCCGCGCGAACCGCTCCGTCGACCGCGCCCGCGCCTTTGCAGCCTCCACCTCACGGTCGCGCGGCGGCGCGTTGGTGACCAGCGAGGCGAGCAGTTCGCGGGCCGCCGCAGCGACCTGATCGACGGCGCGGTCGAAGGCTAACCGGTTCGCCTGGGAGGGGCGCGCAAAGCCGCTCAGCTTGCGGACGAATTGCAGGGCGGACGCCCGGATTTCATCCTCCGTGGCCGGTGGTTCGAAGTTATACAAAGTTCTGATGTTGCGGCACATCGTGATCCTTGTCTTTACTACGCCCGCAGGGTCGGCAGCAGCCGGCATCACGGCCGCGCGAACGTGTCATGTCCTCGGACAGCGAGGGACGACAAACCCCGCTTGTGGCGATAAGTCATATCCATGAGCGCAAACACCCAATTCAGCCAGGCTCCATGCCGTGCCGCTTGAGCACCGGCGCGGCTTCGGGCGCCGTGAGAAACTTCAATAGCGCGCGGGCAGCTTCAGGCGCGGGCGCTGCGGTGTGGACGCCTGCGGAGAACACAGTGACGAACTGAATCTCGGCCGGCAGCGGACCCAGGTAGTCGATGCCTTCGACCGACATCAGCTCGCTCATCTGGGTAAAGCCGATCTCGCCCTCGCCGCGCGCGACGGCGGCGCCAACCGGCAGACCCGGACCGATCTGGATGATCTTCGGCTTGAGTTCATTGGCGATTCCCATCTTCTGGAACATGGTCGGCAGGTAGACGCTGCTCGGCCCGGACGACAGTACAATCGACTTCGCGGCCAGGAGAGCGTTGCGGAGCGCTGCGGGAGTAGAAATATCGGGCCGCGGCGCGCCGGCCCGCACCGCCACGCCGACCCCCGATCGGGCGAGATCGATGCGGTTTGCGAGGCGGCCTTGCTTGACGAAGTCGTCGATACGCGCCGCCGGAATAATCACGATATCGGCGATCTCGCCGCCGCCCACCCGCTTGACAATATCAACGGTGCCGCCCCAGTCGAGCATAACCTTGTGTCCAGCGCTCTTCTCGAAGACAGGGACGAGTTCGCGATAGGGCTCCCGCACCGCGTTTGAGGCAATCACCTTGATCTCGGCAGCGTTGGCCGCCGGCGCCAGAACGGCTGCGAGAGCGGCGATGGCATAGAGGGCTGTTTTCATGACGGCTCCCGGTCTTATACGGACGTGATCCGCTTTGACGAACATGCGTTATCCACAAGGTTACAGCGAGTCGCTCGCTTCAGCCAACCTGAACGAATGGGAGGTTGCGCGAGGATGGCGCAGGGGCTGATCGACGAGATATCCCGCAACGACAGGAGGAATCTCATGAGCGAGTTTGACGCCACGATCGAGTGGACGCGGCCGGACGGCGCGGCCTTTGTTGACGGCCGCTATTCGCGAGCCCATGTCTGGCGCTTCGATGGCGGGGCCGAGGTAGCCGCCTCGTCGTCGCCCCATTCGGTGCCGCTGCCGCTCAGCGTCGCCGAGAATGTCGACCCCGAGGAAGCTTTGGTGGCAGCTCTTTCAAGCTGCCACATGTTGTTTTTCTTAAGCCTCGCTGCCAAGCGCGGCTTCGTTGTCGATCGCTACCAGGACGCCGCCCGCGGAACGATGACAAGGAACGCACGTGGCCGCATGGCCATGACCAGAGTCATCCTCAACCCCCGCGTCGAATATGCCGGCAGCCGCCCCGATCGCGCCACTGAAGAAGAACTGCACCACCAGGCGCACGACCTCTGCTACATCGCCAATTCGGTAACGGCCGAGGTCGAAACGCATCTCGGCGATTCTGAACAGGGTCGATGAAATACATTATCGCGCTCCATCAGATGAGCTCACGACCGGTTGCGCAGCTCGTCTGCCAATCCCGACATTTTTTGTTGCGCATGAGGCCAGGTCCGCGGGCTTGGAAATGGCCTTGATCGCTCGGATGCAGTCTTGCGGGCGGCGGCAGCCGGCACTATTTCGGTATCGCCTAAGCCGCTGACGAACAAGCAGCAGATGCAAGGCGCTCACCTCGTCAACCGCGCCACCACCTCCACATGGGCCGAATAGCGGAACTGATCGACCGGCGTCGCCTCGCCGAGGCGATAGCCCCCCTCGATGAGTATCTTGGCGTCGCGCGCGAAGGTGGCGGGATTGCATGACACGGCCACGACGAGCGGCACGCGGCTTCTTGCAAGCTCCCGCGCCTGCGCTTCGGCGCCCTGACGCGGCGGATCGAACACAACCGCATTGATGCCGGCAAGCTCCTGGGCGACGAACGGACGGCGGAACAGGTCGCGGTCAACGGCGGCGATGGGCTTGAGCCCGCTCGTGGCGGCCCCGGCACGGCGTAACGCGCGGATGGCGTCCGCATCACTGTCGGCCGCGAGCACGCGGGCGCGCTCGGCAAGCCGCAACGCAAAGGGCCCGACGCCGGCGAAGAGATCCGCGACCGCCTTGGCGCCGCCAACATGCTCCAGCACGAGCCGCGCCAGCGTTTCTTCGCCGAGCGCCGTCGCCTGCAGGAATGCGCCCGGGGGAAGCTCGACGGCGGCCCGCCCGATCCGCACCGTCGGGACGGCGCGCTGCGTCACGAGTTCGCCATGCCGGGTGATGCGCGCGAGCTTGTGGGTCTCGGCCACGCGGGCGAGCGCCAGGACGAGCGGCGGTGCGAGCGGACCGGAGCCCCGCACGTCCACGTCGATGCCGGCGTCGCTGGCGGTGACCTGGATGTCGAGCGGCTTGGCGATGGGTTTGAGCGCCTCGGCGATTGCCCAGGCTGCGTCAACCGCGCCCGTCAGCCCCGGTGCGAGGATCGGGCAGCGATCGATCGGAATAATCCGGTGGGCATGGAGCGCCGCAAAGCCGACCTCCAGAATGTCGTGAGTTGCGCGCCGCGCATGGAACACGGCGCGGCGGCGGCCCTCCCCATGGGCATCGATGAGAGCGGCAACGCTTGCGGCGACGCCGGCGTGATCGAGGTGCGCCGCCACCAACTCGCGCTTCCAGGCCCGATATGGCGCGGCATCCCAATGCTGGAGCGCGCAGCCGCCGCAGACGCCGAAATGCGGGCAGATCGGCTTGATGCGGGCGGGGCTCGCGGTTTCGACGCGCCGCAGATTGCGCCGATCCGCATGACCAGGCCACGGATCCACCTCGACGGTTTCGCCCGGCAGCGCATAGGGCACATAGATCGCGCCCGCATCCGACAAAGCGACGCCGTCGCCGCGGGAGCCGATAGTCTTGATGGTGAGCCGCTCAACCAAGCCTGGCCCCCAGGAAGAATTCAAGGTTGCCGTCGCCGCCGGCAATCGGGGAAGGAAAGCTCGCGATGTCGCGGCATCCGAGCGACCCGGCGTGGGCCGCGATCTCAGCCGTGACAGCCTCATGGATGGCCGGATCGCGCACGATTCCTTTCTTGACGTGGGCGCGCGGGGCTTCGAATTGCGGCTTCACCAGCGCCAGGACATGCGCCGGCCGGGCCGCAACCGCGAAGGCGGCGGGCAGCACGGATTTGAGCGAGATGAAGCTCACATCGATAGTGATGAAATCGGGCGGTTCGCCGAGCCGCGACGGATCGAGGCTGCGGATGTCGGTCTGTTCAAGTGACACGATCTTTGGCTCGCCGCGCAGAAGCGGATGAAGCTGGCCGGTGCCGACGTCGAGCGCATAGACGCGGCGCGCCCCGCGGGCAAGGAGCACCTGGGTAAATCCGCCGGTTGACGCGCCCACGTCGAGACAGACGCGGCCTGCGACGGGAATGTCAAAGCGCTTCAGCGCCCCGTCAAGCTTGACGCCGCCGCGCGATACCCACGGAAAAGCCGGCTCGGCCGCAAGTTCTGCATCGGCCGCGATCGCCTCCGACGCCTTGCGCACCGGCACGGCGTCCGCCGTCACCAGGCCGGCCGCGATTGCGGCCTGCGCCCTGGCGCGGCTTTCGAACAGGCCCCGCTCGACGAGGAGGATGTCGGCGCGCTGGCGAGGCGGGTTGGCGGCTCGTGTTTTCATCGCCCTTCCGGTTGAACTGGTAACACTTGTAGCCAGGATTGAGACTACCGGGTCCGGCCTTTGGCCGGCTCGAACTCCGCGAAATCCGGGATCGGCCTATCCTGCGGCAACGCCGCTCCCGGGTTCCGCTGGCGCGCAACCCGGGCTACAGAGCTGCACTACACAACGAAACGACGAGTTACTGGCCCAGGCGCTGCGGCTCAACTAACATCCATGCCGGATCGTGCAAGGGTCGCGCGGGCCCATGTGCCCGTCATGTCCTGAGCTTCGCCTGGCTCGCGATCCTCCCCTCAAACAGGAACCGAAATGAGCAATCTGCCGATTTATGAAATGCTGGCTCAGGCCTTTGCGCGCGAGGGGGTCGACACCCTGTTCAGCCTGATGGGCGACGGCAACATGCACTGGGCCACCGCGATGTCGAAGATCGACGGCATGCGGGTGTTTCATGCCCGCCACGAGCATTGCGCATGCGGCATGGCGATGGGTTATCACAGCGCGACCGGGAAGGTCGGAGTCGCCACCGTGACTTGCGGCCCCGGCGTCACCCAGATCGCCACCGCGCTGACCACGGCGTCCCGCGCCGGCGTCCCGATGGTGGTATTCGCAGGCGAAAGTCCGATCAATGCCCGATGGTACAATCAGGCCCTCGACCAGGCGCCGTTGGTGACGGCGACCGGGGCGCATTATGTCCGGGCTCACAGCCCGGCGCGCATGTATGATTCGGTACGCGAGGCGTTCTATGTCGCGCGCCATGAGCGCAGGCCCGCGGTGCTCGGCGTTCCGTATGATCTGCAGAAACTCCCAATGCCCGGGGCGCCGGAGTACGTCTCGTCTTCATCCCTCGTTCCCGAGACCGGCCGCACGCCGCCGAATCCCGACATCCTCAACCGGCTGGCCGAGCGGTTAGCCGCGGCACAGCGCCCGATCATTTTGGCGGGTCGGGGCGCGGTGCGGTCCGGCGCCCACGAGGCGATCGAGGCATTGGCGCGGGCGAGCGGGGCCTTGCTCGCGACCACGCTGCCTGCACGCGGCATGTTTGACCACGATCCCTTCTCGATCGGCGTGGCGGGCGGCTTTTCCTCCGAGCTCGCCCGCGAGCTGTTTCACGAATCCGATCTGGTGGTCGCCATTGGCGCCAGTCTCACCTATTATACGGTCGATGGCGGCGCCCTTTTCCCCAGGGCATTTGTGGCGCAGATCGACGAGCGGCCGCGCGGTCTGAAGGACGGCTTGCCGGCGGCCGACCTGTTCGTGCGGGCGGACGCCAGGGCCGGAGCCGAAGCGCTCGCCCGTGAGCTGACGCGCTACGGCACGAAGACCGGGTTCCGATCGCTCAAGCTGGCGCAGCGGATCGCGCAAGCGATGCCCGATACGGCCCAATTCGTAATCACCCCAGGCACCTTCGACCCGCGTCATGTAGTGGCTGAACTCGATCGCGTCATCCCGAAGGACTGGGAGATGGTGAGCGGTTCCGGTCATCAGGCCTATTTCCAGACCCACATGCGGGGGCGCAAGCCCGAGCAGTTCCACGTCATGCGGGAGTTTGGCGCAATCGGCAATGCGATCTCGATTGCGATCGGCGTCGCGGCCGCTACCAACAACGGCAAAGTCGTGCTGATCGAAGGCGACGGCAGTCTGATCATGCACATCCAGGAGCTTGAGACTCTCAAGCGGCATGGCATTCGCATGCTGATATGCGTGCTCAACGACGGCGCTTACGGGGCGGAAGTCCACAAGCTGCGCCAGGACGGCCTCGACGACAGCGGCGCCATCTTCGGCCGCACCGATTTCGCCGCGATCGCCCGCGGTTTCGGCCTGAGGGGGACGAACGTGGAGCGCCTCTCGCAATTCTCATCGCTTATGCGCGAGTTCGATGCCCAGGAGACGGCGGAGGTCTGGAATATTCCGATCTCCGACCAGGTCACCTCGCCGACGATGCGGCGGCTCAAGGCGAGGGGGCATGGCGTGATGTAGCGCGCAATAAGCGCAGCGCATTGCGCCCTGCTCTCTCAGACACGCCTGCCGAAGCCGCGCTCCGGCAACGGGTGCGGCCGCGTTGACGCGAACTATGCGCGCTCCCGGATTTCGCTGACGCGCAATCCGGGCTACACCTCAACCCATCCTAAGGCGTAAAAGTCGAGCCCGCGAAGGATCTCGCGAGCTGGCAAGGAGAGCATCGATGTCCGAAACCGAAGCCATGACGGCGAAACGGCACAAGCGCGGCGGCATGTATTTTGAGGATTTTGCCGAGGGACAAATCTTCGAGCACCGCTACTACCGGACCGTGACCCAGATGGACAACATGTTGTTTTCCAACATGACGCTCAATCCGCAGCCCCTGCACATCGACCGGCATTTTTGCGAGCAGGAAACCGAATGGGGCCAGCCGCTGATGAACTCGCTGTTCACGCTGGGCCTGATGATCGGCATGTCGGTGTCGGACATCACCACCGGCACCACGATTGCCAATCTCGGCATGACCGAGGTGCGCTTTCCGCATCCGGTGTTCGAAGGCGACACCCTTCATGCCACCACCGAGGTGGCGGGCAAGCGCGTCTCCAAATCGCGCAGCGGCGCCGGCATCGTCGAGCTGATCCATCGCTGCTACAACCAGGACGACAAGCTCGTCGCCGAATGCCGGCGCAGCGCCTTCATTCGGATGCGGCCGGCCTGATGCGCTCGCTGCTGTTTGTTCCGGCGGACTCGCCTGATAAGCTCAGCAAGGCGCTCGGCTGCGGCGCTGACGCCCTCATCCTTGATTTGGAAGATTCCGTCGCTCCGGAGCGCAAGGAGGCCGCGCGCGCCGGGGCAGCGGCCTTTCTGGCGCAGGTGCGGCCCCTGCAACAGCGGCCTCGCCTCGTCGTGCGCATCAATGGGCTCGCCACTGGCCTGAGCGACGCCGATCTCGATGCGGTGGCGTCCGCGCGCCCGGACGCTGTGATGCTGCCGAAGGCGGAAGGCGGGGCCGCCGTGGTTCACCTCGATGCCAAGCTCTGCGCACGCGAGGCGCTCAATGGGCTCGACGAGGGCGCAATCGGGATCGTGGCGATCGCCACTGAAACCGCGCCGGCGCTGTTTGTCGCCGGCACCTACCGGGGCGCCAGCCCGCGCCTCGCGGCCCTCACCTGGGGGGCGGAGGACCTCTCGGCCGAACTCGGCGCCGAGGCGAGCCGCGACGCACAAGGGCAATTTCTCGACCCCTACCGGCTTGCCCGCGCCCTCTGCCTCGCGGCCGCCGCCGCCGCCAATGTGCCGGCGCTCGATACCGTTTATGTGGATTTTCGCAACGAGGCCGGCCTGCGGCGCGAATGCGAGGAGGCCCGCCGCGACGGCTTCACCGGCAAGATGGCGATCCACCCGGCGCAGGTCGCGACCATCAACGACGTGTTCACGCCCTCGCCCCAGGCGGTCGCGCGGGCGCAGGCGATCGTCGCAGCGTTCGCCGCGGAGCCCGGCGCCGGCGTGATCGGCATCGATGGAGTGATGTATGACCGCCCGCATCTCGCCAAAGCGGAACGCTTGCTCGCGCGCGCGAAGGCGGCTGGGGTGATGTAACGAAGCTTCGTAGCCAGATGGAGTTAGCGCACGCGCCTCCGCGTGCGCTAACTCCATCCGGGAATGGCTGCGCCATGGGCGAGGCCGGTCCCGCATTACGCGCCGGCAAGCGCCCGCGCCCCATGCAGCCTACCGGCCGTACGCCTTCGCGGGATCGAACACCCGTTCGTCATCATGAAATGCCAATGTCAGCGGCGCGTTGGGCCCGTTGCGCACCACTGTGCGATAGAAGCACGAACGCCGCCCGGTGTGGCACGCGCCGGGGCCGGCCTGCTCGACCCTGAGCCACAGCACATCCTGATCGCAGTCAACGCGTATCTCGGCGACGTGCATCACGTGGCCCGAGGTCTCGCCTTTCTTCCAGAGCCTCCCGCGCGAGCGGCTGTAAAACCAGGCCTCGCCGGTTGCGATCGTGCGCTCCAGCGCCTGCGCATTCATGTGCGCGACCATCAGCAGTCCGCCCGTCCCAGCGTCGGTGACCACACAGGCGATGAGACCGCCGGCGTCGAATTTCGGCGCGAAGATCTGCCCCTCCTCGATCTCCTGCCTGGAGCCCCGCGGCGAGAACAGCGGTGAGGCAACGCCAGTCACCGCCCGGCGTCCCGCACCAGCGAAACGAACCGCACCTGAAGAGCGGGATCGTCGCGAAACAGGCCAACGAATTTGGTGGTGACGGTCGACGAGCCGTGTTTCTCGACGCCGCGCAATGACATGCAGGTGTGCTCGGCCTCCACCATCACGGCGACTCCGCGCGGCTTGAGCACCTCGTTGATGGCGGACGCCACCTGGGACGTGAGATGCTCCTGGGTCTGCAGGCGGCGTGAATAAACGTCGATCAGGCGGGCGAGCTTTGAGAGTCCTACAACCCGCGCGACCGGGATATAGGCGACATGCGCCTGGCCGTGGAACGGCATCATGTGGTGCTCGCAATTGGAGTGGAACGGGATGTTCCTCACCAGCACGAACTCGTCGTAGTCGCCCATTTCGCTGAACGTGCGGTCGAGCACATCGACCGGGGATTCGCGATAGCCGCTGTAGAGCTCGTCAAAGGCAGAAACGACGCGCTTTGGCGTGTCGATGAGGCCTTCCCGCGTCGGGTCGTCGCCGATATAGGCGAGCAGGGTGCGCACGGCGGCCTCGGCCTCGCCGCGGGACGGGCGCGGCACTGCCCGCGCGGGCGCATCGTGAATGTCGACGGGTAAAGGCGTAACGGCAGGCTTCTTGAGCGCGGTATCCATGACGATCGCTCCGTTCGACCGGAACCTCGGCAAGCCGGGCCCCGGGGGTGTCACCGTCGCGTCGTCCACGGCCTTGCCGCCTCGCGGCGCTCAAGGCGTTGCGGGACGCCGCATCCCCCACTCCGACCCTCCCCCGCTTGCGGAGGGTAAGATGGGGATCTGTCATATACATGATAATCAGCGGGCGCGGAAAGACGGCTTCTGATTCGGCCGCCGCCGCTTATATAGTAGGCCTCGAGGGAGACACAATCGGCGCCCCCGTGACACAAGAAGTCGCGTTCATGCTCAATGAGATTTACAATAGCCGCATCCTTGAACTTGCCGGAAACATTCCGAGAATCGGGCGGCTCCCGGATCCGGACGCAACCGCGACAGCGCACTCCAAGCTCTGCGGCTCAACGGTCACGATTGATCTCAAGATGGACGGCGAGACGGTGACGGATTTCGCCCATGAGGTGAAGGCATGCGCGCTCGGGCAGGCTTCGTCATCCATCATGGCCCGCAACATCATCGGCGCCAATGCGAGCGAACTGCGTAAGCTGCGCGAGGATGTGCGTCGCATGCTCAAAGAAAATGGCGCGCCGCCCGCGTCCGGACGCTGGGCCGACATCGCGGTGCTTGAGCCGGTGCGCGACTACAAGGCCCGGCACGCGTCGACGATGCTGACCTTCGACGCGGTCGTGTCCGCCATCGATCAGATCGCCGCAAAGCGCGCCGCGAAGGAAGGCGCCGCGTAGCCGCTGGCTCAATCCGGGCTGTTTTGCGCCTGCGCCCGGGTCTCGCCGCGGAGGCGCGGAGGCTCCCTGCAACTCTTCTCGACCTCGCGGAATGAGCGGCCGAAGCCCACATTGCCGATCCGGATGACTGTGCGCGGATTGCCGAGGCTTTCGGTCTCCACAGTCATCGATGCGGGGTTGTCGGAGCTGAGCGCGCGCACCAGCCGCGCCGGCAGCGCGGCGGTTGCGACCGATTCCAGTTCGCCGCCGCGGTTCGTCCTTTCCGACGACAAGATCTTGAGCTGCTGAAGATGATCGTCGAGCACGAGCGAGACCTGGGCGACGCTGCGCGGCAGGCCGCGATCCGCCGGCCCCGAGCGAAGTTCGCGATAAGTCAGCGTGAAAGTATCGGGCGCGGCCCCGCAAGCGATGAAGAGCGAGAAGCTTCCGATCCGTTCGCCTTCCAGCGTCAGCGGGTGAGTTCGCGCCAGCACGGGCTGGCCGGCCCGCATCGTCGTGATCCAGCCGCGGCCATTGGACGACGCTCTCAGCGTCTCCTCGTCAGCCAGCGTCGGACCCGCAGCAGTTTTGACCGCAGCGGCCGGGGTTGGCGCCTCGACGTCCTGATCGAGCTTCATGCGCCGGAGTTCTTCGCGCGTCAGCGCCCGCATCGGTTCCCACGGCGGCACCCGCAGCGAGAGCGCGACCAGTTCGACGTCGCCGCCCATCTCGGCGGTGTACTGCAGGATTGCGCCGATATCACGCTGAACGACAACCAGGTCTTCCGCTGTGTAATTCGCCGCGACGGCGTCTTCGCGACGGTCGCCGAGCCATATCTGGTGCACCAGCACCCGGGCATCAGGCGGAACATGGCGGTGCACGCCCCCCAGCAGCACAAAGCTGCACATGGATTGGCAGTCCGCGCGCCCGGTTGTCTCGCCGTATTTCAGAGACGTCGCGGAACGATGTTCGACGACATGCCCTACAGTCGTGGCGAAACCGAACCGCCGGATCGCGCGTCCAAGATCAAGGGCGCCCAGCACAGAGCCGCCGTCGGACTCGAGCACCACTGTCGCCTCCGCCTGCCCTCCTCGTGCGGTCTGCAGTGCATTCTCTCGCACGAAAGTGACGAACTGCCGGGCCGTATCAGCGGTTATCATGCCGGAGGCGCCGATCAGCGGCCGGCATGTGTTGGCGCATGTTTCCGGCGTCCCGTCCGCGAACAAGGTGAAGCGCATGGGCGACGAGCTGTCGGCGCTGCCAGCGACCGGCTCGGCGGGCACAGGGGGCGGCAACGCGGCCCCGGTTATTGGTGAGAGCGCGAGCGTGAGGCATACCGACGCGACCGTGCTCGGCAATGAGCGCGACATCCGTAGTCCATGCCGTAGCGGCATTGATGCCCTGCCTGAGTGCTTGGCTTCGTCCCCTCCCGAGGCGCGGGCGTGAAGTGCGTGTCACCTGGGCAGCAAGCTGCTCGGCATGAAGGCGGCGTGTTGCGCATCTTCATGCTGCGCGACTTGCTTCTCGCCGCTTGTCACACGATATGACTCCCCGCGACCCGCGCCAGGTGACACTACGGATAGGGCATCGGTGATGTCGGATGCAACACCTAAATTATCCTCCGCGCCCCGCACAAATTTGGCCCGGAGTTCGGCGCGCATCCTCCTGGCTGCCTATCGGCTGACGCTGTCGCCGCTCATCGGCTACAACTGCCGCCATCTGCCGAGCTGCTCGCAATATGCTGACGAGGCGATAGCGCGCCACGGCTTTTGGGCCGGCGGCTGGATGACCCTCGCCCGCCTGTTGCGCTGCCACCCGCTTGGGACCTCGGGTCTGGATTTTGTGGCAAGCACCCTGCCGCCCAATTCGCGCTGGTACCTGCCGTGGCGGTATGGCCGCTGGCGCGGGGTCAATAACCTCCCGTAATAACGATACGGACAGACCCGGCCGCGTTTGCGCATTCGACCTGTACAATCGACCTAATGGTCGGTCTGCACGAGCTGTTCGAGCCGCACCGCGGCGTCAGAGGAGCCCAGTTCGGCTGCCCGGCGATACCACTCCCGCGCCTGGGCCGGGTCGGCGTGGAAATTGATGATGCCGAGACGCTTCAGCACGGCCGGATCGTAGGTGCCGCCGAGAGCAAGCGCCGCCTGCGGATCATCGCGTTCGGCTGCCCGGCGCAGAACAAGCCGCGCCGCCGCCACATCTCCAGCGGAGAGATAGGTGCGGGCACGCACCAGGAGAGCAGCGATTTCGTCGCGATCGCGCGTCGCCACAGAGGGCGTCGCAGGAGGAGACACCGAGACCGGCGCTGTGATCGCCGGGACCGGAGCCTTGGGTGCCGGCGCTGCAGCGGGGGCGGGAGGCGCGGCGGCCGTTGGCGCGGACTCGGCGGGCAGAGAAGCCGGCGGCGCGACCGCAGGGGGCGGCTCGGCGGCCGGCGGGGGAGCTACGATCCGCGACGCCGGCGCACGAGGCGCGGCCGGCACGCGGGGCGCCAATCCGGGTGGCGGCGTACCAACTGGCGGCGTGCCGAGCCCGTCCGCGGCGTTGTAATTTGCCACAGCCCATGGGGTTCCGCTGGGTGCGCTGGGCTGGGCGTCCGGCGTCTGCGCAGCCGCCACATCCGCCGCCGCAGGTGCAGGCTTCTGCGGCGCCTCAAAACCCCGGTAGGCAACAGGCGGATAAGAAACCAGCGCGACATCACTCCCGCCGGCGCTTGCACCCGCCTTGCTCGCAACTTGCTGGGGCGCCCCATGAGGCCCTGTGATCCATAAGAAGCCCAGCGCGCCCGCCGCCGCCAGAACCATGACACCCGCGAGCCGCACAACCGACGCGAAAATCGGGGTTTTGGCCTGGTAAAGAGGCGGCTCGGGCGTCTGGTCAGGGGCGGAAGCAAGGCGCGAGCGCAACTCCTTCAAGGCGGCATCGCCTTCGAAGACTGCCGAACGCTTCTTGCGCTTCCGCGCCGACTCCGTCGTCGGGGTCTGGACGGTCCCGGAAGCGCGGGCGGGCTTTGTCTCCCGCGTTGCATCCCAATCAGGCGCCGGTTCGGTGACAGGCTCAGCATCCAGCTCAAAAGCAGCTTCTTGAGGCGGCGTCGCCTCCGGTGCGGAAACGAAATCCCGCCCGGAAACGATTTCGCGAGGGGGCGGTGCGTCGGGAGGAGGGGCTGCTTGCCGAAGAGGGGGCGCCTCGCGAGGAGGCATGGCAATCCGCGGCGGCTTCATCTCCCGCGGCAGCTCCTGCACGGACGCTGCGCTTCGCCCTCTGCCGTCAAACGCCGTCTCCGCACGCCCGGCTCCTGCTCGGGCCCAACGCGGCGCATAACCCAACGGCCCGTCGGCCCCGCGAACTGGCGTACTCATGCTCCCCTCCACTAATTACGCGATCACTACATCTCCCACGCACCGGGACCAATCACACCAGATTCACTCACGCCAGATTCGATCACCTCTTTTAGTGCATTGCGATTTCCTAATGCACCGCGATTTCTTAATGCACTGCAATTGCAAAAACACGACGCGCCAAAATCCGTCCATGAAAGGCCGCCGTTTCCCGGAAATGCTGGGGCGGGATGATGAAGTCAGGGCCGAACTACGTCAGATTATTCGGTCGGGCCCGGATCGCCCTCCATGGTGCACGTCACACGTCGCGGCCTGCACCCCGCTGGCCGCCAGCCTTGATGATTTAGCCTCGAAGATCACGTGCCATTGGCAGCGTGCGACGCGTTTCACCCCAGCACTTTTTTGATCCACCCCCACTTTTTTGGTCCACCCCACTTTGGTCCACCCCACCGCTGGAGCGCACCGGCGCAGATTTCGTGTAAGTGCTCTGCAATAGGTTGCGCGACAGTTTGACGGCAATGTGGTCTTTTGTCGAGATCTGGTTGCCATTTTTGCTGCATCGAGCAACCGCGTTTGCATGCCGTTACCGTCTAGGAAGGGATTCATCACCACCATCGCGGCTCACTCTGCGGCACATTGGGAAGTCATGCCCAAAGCGCGCCAGACGAACTCGGCGTCGCTCTGATTCTGGTTCTGGCTCTTTGATTCTTCGATTTGTTGATGCAGGTGCACCTGGATCGGACGCGATAGCCACCAGCTCATCGATACCGGTCGCGATATTTTTTTGCCGCCGCGCGGCGTTTCAAACTGCGGCCACACGCGGATATGCGCCGTGTTCGCGCCACATCCGGGCATCGCGGTTTCAAGCTGCGCCTCAAGCTGCGCCACCGCGAGCCGACCGCGCGCGGTGCGCGTCGCGCTGACTGCCTCGAGCGGAATGGTCACGTCTGTCAACGGCGCGGCGTCTGGCGCTTCGGCCGGATTGAGATCGGGATTCTCATCGGGGTCGTTAGAGACGATCAGAACAAACGGCGCAAGGGCGGGTTCGACGGCGCGGATCGCCTGCGCGAGTTCAAGCGCGCCGAGCGCGCCGTAGTTCTCCATGTAGCCGCCATCGACGATGCGGTCGACGATGTGATGCGCGAGATTGCGTATCGAACCAGGCGGCGAGATGATCGGAAACCGCGCCGAGTTGTGCGCCGCAGTGCTGAGCCTTACGTCGTCCAGCGTGCGCGGCGCAAACAGAAACGGCAGTTGCTCGCGAATGTAATCCCAAACCCACAAGCGCTGAAATTGACCGAGCCAATCGGGTTGGGCCGTATCCTTCAGCATGTCGTGGAACCGGGCCGCCTCGAGAAACAATCGGCATTCCGACGCCTGAGAGCTGATGGCGGCCTTCACCCTGGTCCGGGATTTGCCGAGCAGAGCGTTGCGGCTCATCATGGCGCCGCTGACCGGGCACTCGCCTTGAGGGTCGTAATCAAGGGCCAGCGGCGTCGTGATGATTCGCCGGCCGGTTTGCGCCGACACGCCGTTAAGAACAAGCAACGGAAGCCATCGGCCGTCTTGCGGGATCGCGGTCAGGAGCGGGCAGCGCAGGTCGCCCGGGCATCTCGCCGGCCAATCGTCGCCGCTGTTCATGACCTCCGCAAAGCGGTCCTCCCACGATTGCTCGAGAATGGTTGCCCGGTCTGCCCACCAGCCGAATTGGAGGTTGTCGCGGAAAATGAGCCCCACCGCATCCGCCGTAAGAAAGTCGCCGGCCATGAGGGCTTCCAGGCAATCCCGCCAGTTGCTTATGGACTCGCCGTACCACAGGTCCGGATTGGACTGCGCGCATGGCTGCCGCATCGTGGCGTCGGCGCGCGCGAGGGCCGCCACCGTCATCACCGCGCCGACCGCGCCGCCGGAAACGGCGGATATGGCAAACAGCCTGTTGCGAACCGCGAGCGCGTCAATGCGCGGATTCTGCCGGTCCGGCGGGTCGAGGAAATATCCGACGATGCTCGCCGCGAAGAAGCCGGCGCGACTCGCGCCGCCAGCCGCCGCAACGATCATCGGCCGCGGGCAATCGCCCGGATCCGCGCTGCAGCGGTTGATCTGCATCCATAGGCGGACCGCATCGTCGAAGCTCAGTTCGGCGTTGACAGCCTTTCCGATTGTTGCCGCCGCATCGATGCGGCGAACCGAATGATTGTCGCCGAACAGGTAGGTCAGACCCGCCGCCACCACCGCAAGCCCGACGATGAGCGGCGCCTTGTATTGCCGGCCGAGCGCCGACAGGAACGAAAGAAACGGCAGCCAGGCGCCGAGGAGCACCGGTACCGCAAGTCCGCGCGGGAACCATGCGGCCACCCGGCCGGGATCGATCGCAATGATGCCGGCGCACAAGAGGAAAACCGCAATAAGCAGAAGCGGCCCGAGGCTGCTGCTGCCCGGCGGCCTCTTCAGGCCGACCCAGGCCAGTATTCGCCCGATGAACATCGCTTTGGCATCGAGCCGTGCGACGACGGCGGAGCTCGCGACCGCATTGCGGCCGTAGACATAGATGATGAACAGAACCAACGCGATGACCACGCTCACCTCGAGCAGGCGCAGCCGCATCGCGATAAAGGGCACGAGGCCGGGATCGTCGATCACCGGGAGGTTTGCGATCGAACGTTGCGCCGACAACAGAACCGCCACGAAGGTGAGGCTCCCGAGCAGACGAGGAATCCACGTTTCGAGCCTGTCGAGGAATGGCGACCGCCGCGAATGCGCATAGGCGCGAAAGCGCGCATCGGTGTCGAGCAAAAGCCGCGCCGCATAGTGGGTGGTTGACGCCCATACGAAAAACAGGAGCGCCAGGTAGAGCCCGATCCGCCAAGGGCTTTCGATCAGCTCGACGAGCAGGTCCTGGGCTTGCGGCACCAGGACGAGCAGCGTGATGCCTGCAAGCAGGGCTCCGAGCGGGATCCGGGCGACCCACAGAACGAGTGCAAGATCGAGAATATTGGCCCACATAGCGCACGACCTCGGCGTGAGCTTGCCAGTAGCCTCAACCATACGACGCAACGCGGCATATTGCAACCTCTTTAAGATCTCAACCGAGTCTCAGCGTTAACGGGGTTGACCTTGCGATGCCGCCCCCGATAAACGGCCGGCGGATCGGGTGCTTCATTGGCGGTAGCCAGTTGAGCGGCAAGGGGGCAAAACTCGTGGCGTCACCGCCGGGCTTGCCCTGGCGATCTCAATGCTCGGAATGACCGGGGACAAGCCGGCGACCAAGGTGGGAAATGCCGCTCCTTTTACCCCTCTGGCGTTGAACGCTGAGAAATGCCGATTAACTACGATGTTTCACGCTTACCTGCGTTCGTAGGCAGCGAGTGAGCAAGGAGTTGAAAATGGCCGCCACCCAATCGGTCGCCCTCACCTTTCCGGACGGTGCGCGGCGCGAATACCCCAAAGGCATCACTGGCCTTGACGTCGCCAGGGCGATCTCGCCGTCGCTCGCCAAGCGCACGGTCGCCATGGCGCTCGACGGGGCGCTCGCCGATCTCGCCGACCAGATAGAGCGCGACGCAAAGATCGAATTCGTTGGCCGCGACGACCCGCGGGCGCTGGAGCTGATCCGCCATGATGCTGCGCACGTGCTGGCGGAGGCGGTGCAGTCCCTGTGGCCCGGCACCCAGGTCACCATCGGGCCGGTGATCGAGAACGGCTTCTACTACGATTTCTTCCGCAACCAGCCGTTCACCCCGGAGGATTTCCCGGCGATCGAGAAGCGCATGCGCGAGATCATCGCCCGCGACAAGCCGTTCACCAAGGAGGTGTGGCCGCGCGAGGAGGCAAAGCGCGTGTTCCGCGACAAGGGCGAGCTGTTCAAGGTGGAGCTTGTCGACGCCATTCCGGCGGACCAGGAGATAAAGATCTACAGGCAGGGCGACTGGTTCGATCTCTGCCGCGGCCCGCACATGACCTCCACCGGCAAGGTCGGCAGCGCCTTCAAGCTCATGAAGGTGGCCGGCGCCTATTGGCGCGGCGATGCCAGGAATCCGATGCTGACCCGCATCTACGGCACCGCCTTCGCACGCCAGGACGATCTCGACGCCTACCTGAAGCAGATCGAGGAGGCCGAGAAGCGCGACCACCGCAAGCTCGGCCGCGAGCTTGACCTGTTTCATTTCCAGGAGGAAGGCCCCGGCGTCGTATTCTGGCACGCCAAGGGCTGGTCGCTGTTCCAGTCGATCATCGCCTATATGCGGCGGCGCCTCGCCGGCGATTACGATGAGGTGAACGCGCCGCAGATGCTCGACAAGTCGCTGTGGGAGACCTCGGGCCACTGGGGCTGGTACCGCGAGAACATGTTCGCCGCGCAGTCGGCGGGCGACGAGGCGGAGGACAAGCGCTGGTTCGCCATCAAGCCGATGAATTGCCCCGGCCATGTGCAGATCTTCAAGCATGGCCTGAAAAGCTATCGCGACCTGCCGATCCGCCTCGCCGAATTCGGCGTGGTGCACCGCTATGAGCCGTCCGGCGCGCTGCACGGCCTGCTGCGCGTGCGCGGCTTCACCCAGGACGACGCGCACATTTTCTGCACCGAAGACCAGCTCGCCGAGGAGTGCCTGAAGATCAACGATCTGATCCTCTCGGTCTACGAGGACTTCGGCTTTACGGACGACATTCTCATCAAGCTCGCGACCCGCCCGGAAAAGCGCGTCGGCGCCGACGCCATGTGGGATCATGCGGAAGACGTGCTGCGCTCGGTTCTGGACAAGATCGCGGCGCGCTCCGGCAATCGCATCAAGACCGGCATCAATCCTGGCGAAGGCACCTTCTACGGGCCGAAGTTCGAATACGTGCTGCGCGACGCGATCGGCCGCGACTGGCAATGCGGCACGACGCAGGTCGACTTCAACCTGCCGGAGCGGTTCGGCGCGTTCTACATTGACGCGGACGGCGGGAAGAAGCAGCCCGTGATGGTGCATCGGGCGATCTGCGGCTCGCTGGAGCGCTTCACCGGCATTCTCATCGAACACTTCGCCGGCCATTTCCCGCTATGGCTCGCACCCGTCCAGGCTGTCGTGTGCACCATCGTCTCGGACGCCGACAGCTATGCCGGCGAGATCGCCGCCGCAGCACGCCGCGCCGGGCTCCGGATCGAGGTCGACCTGCGCAACGAGAAGATCAATTACAAGGTCCGCGAGCATTCCCTCGCCAAGATCCCAGCGCTGCTGGTGGTCGGCAAGAACGAGGCCAAGAACCGCGCGGTGTCAATCCGCCGGCTGGGCAGCCAGGAGCAGAAGGTGATGGGCCTCGACGAGGCGCTGGCGGGGCTGGTCGAGGAGGCCATGCCGCCGGATGTGCGGAGGGGGAGGGCGTGAGCGACGCATAGCGATTGCGCTCAGCATTTACGGAAAGACCCGCGTAACATGGCCCATCTTTCGATCCGGCCGCACCGCCTGCTTGCCGTAGAGGTGCACGCAGGCGCCGGGCACATCCAGCCATTGGCGGTAGGAGGCGATCTCGTCCCCGATGAGGTTGACCATTTCGGCGCGTCCGTGGCGCACCGGCGCCGCCAGCGGCCAACCTGCGACCGCACGGATGTGCTGCTCGAATTGCGAGACCGAGCATCCATCGAGCGTCCAATGACCGGAGTTGTGCACGCGGGGCGCGATCTCGTTCACCATCACGGAATGTCCGGCGCCATCAGCGACGACGAACATCTCGACCGCGAGCACGCCCACATAATCGAATGCTTCGGCAATCCGGCCGGCGATCCGGCGCGCCTCGCCGGCGACCGCAGGCGTCACCTCGGCGGGTATGCGCGAGACCTTGAGGATATGGTTGCGGTGCTCGTTCTCGGCGACATCGAAACTTTGGATTTTCCCGTCGCGGCCGCGCGCCGCCACGACGGAAATTTCGCGCTCGAAAGGCACGAATGCCTCGACAATCGAGGGCTGGCGGCCCACCGCAGTCCACGCCGCGAGCGCATCGTCCCCTGAATGCAGCGTCGCCTGGCCCTTGCCGTCGTAGCCAAAGCGCCGGGTCTTGAGGACCGCCGGACGGCCGACCGACGACAGCGCGTCCGCGAGTTCGCTCTCTGACCCTGCCGCTGCGTAGGGGGCGGTCGCAATGCCGAGGGAGGCGACGAAGCTCTTCTCCGCGAGCCGATCCTGGGTAGTGGCGAGCACTTTCGGGTCGGGCAATACCGGCTTGCGGGCGGCGAGAAATGCCGCCGTCTCGGCCGGAACGTTCTCGAACTCATATGTGATGATGTCGACGTCGTCGGCGAAGCGGTCGAGGGCAGCCTTGTCGCTGTAGTCGGCTTCAGTGACCCGGCGGACCACGTCGAACGCCGGGGAAGTCGGCTCCGGGCACAGCACATGGCATTTGAAACCGAGCCGGGCCGCCGCCATCGCGAGCATGCGGCCGAGCTGGCCGCCGCCGAGAATCCCGATGGTGGCGTCGGGGCCGACAGGCTGTGGAGCGACAGAGGTCACGCGTCGCCCCCGCTCAGCGGCGCTTCAGCCACCGCTTCAGTCTGACGCTTGCGCCACGCTTCGAGGCGGTCCGCCAGCGCATCGTCGTTAAGCGCCAAGACACTGGCGGCGAGCAGTGCGGCGTTGATCGCGCCAGCGCGGCCGATGGCAAGTGTGCCCACCGGAACCCCGGGCGGCATCTGCACGATCGAGTAAAGCGAGTCGAGGCCGGCCAGGGCTTTGGATTCGACCGGGACGCCGAACACCGGGAGCACTGTCATTGACGCCGTCATTCCGGGCAGATGCGCGGCCCCCCCTGCGCCCGCGATGATGACCCGAACCCCCGCTGCCTTCGCGCGCTTGGCAAACGCATAGAGCCGCTCCGGCGTGCGGTGTGCCGAAACGATGCGGGCTTCGTAAGCGATGCCGAGCGCGTCAAGCGTCTCGGCAGCATGTTTCATCGTCGCCCAATCGGATTGGCTCCCCATGATGACGGCGACAGGCTTTGCAGACACGAAGCGATCCTCGATGCAGAATAGATGGGCCGGATGCGTTCGCAATTCCGGCGCGCCGCCGTCACGCAATGATGTCCGGCGTCAGTTGATCCTCGATGAAGCTAATGCGATCCCTTAAATGAAGCTTGCGTTTTTTGAGGCGCTGAACCTGCAGGAGGTCGGCCCCCGGAGCGGCCTGCAGCGCTTCAATCGCAGCGTCAAGATCGCGATGCTCCTGCCGCAACTGCTCGAGCTGTGCCTTCAGCTCGGTTTCTTCTTCTTCGGTCATCGCAGCCGCCAAATTCCAAATGCCGCTCCCTCCTGCCGCTGCTGGGAGTTCGGGCGCCTCGCCCGCCCCAATTGATACGAGCGATAAAATGCGGGGCGAAACGCCCGCGCTCCCAGCGGGGTTAAGGAGGCGCGTCCTGGCCTCTACCGCGCACACCCCGAAAAATTCTGCCTGCCAGATACCACGATTGACTGCGCGATGCTGCCCGAAAGCTTGCCGCAGGATCAAGTTGTCGGGCAGCGCACAAGAGCTTTCGTGGATCATCTGCGACATTTAGATCACACAAAAAAATTTAATGAACGACCTGGACGGTCGCTGGTTAGATAGTACCGCAATGGCAAGTCGCATCGGATTTGTCGCATCGACTTGATTTTACGCTCATGTCACAACCACGTCGTCAGGCTGCAATCTGACCGAGGAGACCCGATAAATGGCTACATCGACGGACCTTGCAGAACTCAAACAGCAGCACCGGATGCTTGAGGATGAACTGGCTGAGGCCCTCAAGCATCCATCCACGGACGATCTGGAATTGAGAAAGTTGAAGCGCCGCAAATTGCAACTAAAAGACGAGATTGCGCGGTTGACCCAGAGCACGAGCGTACACTGATACTCTTCGAGCTTCGTCCTTAATTTGCACCTTCAGTTTTTTTGAACCGCCGGGCCTCGACAGCGAGGCCGGCGGTTCAAATTTTTGACGATGCGGGCGTTCGCGTTATTGGCGCAGATTTCCAGTGCGGAATGACTTGCAGGTGGGCACGCTTTTGCTCACTCTACAACTCCTGCGAGGTTTCCATACGACCGAAACGCGTCCAGCGGTTTCCAAAGCAGCGAGGCGAGGGCGGTGAGAGGCTTGACTTTTCTTGCGGCGGCCGCTGTCGCGCTCGCGGCGCCCTGCGCAGCGGGCATCGCGCAAACCTATCCGTCGCGCCCGATTACTTTGATCGTGCCGTTTCCGGCCGGCGGCGGGGTCGATGCGGTCGCACGCATCGTCGCGGAGAAGCTTGCCGCGGGTCTCCGCCAGCAGGTGATCATCGACAATCGCGGCGGGGCAGCCGGCGTGATCGGCATGCGGGTGGCGGCAAAAGCAGCGCCGGACGGCTACACCGTCGTGATGTCTCACACCGGCATCACGGCCATCAATCCGGCGCTCTACGCCAATCCGGGTTATGATCCGCGCCGGGATTTCACGCCCATCGGATTGATCGCCACCACGCCGATCGTACTGATGGCCAACACCGCGTTTCCGGCGCGCACCGTGATGGATCTGATCGCGATGGCGAAGCGCGAGCCCGGCAAGCTCAACGTCGGCACGCCGCCGCCCGGCACCGGAGGCTATCTCTCCGCAGAGCTGTTCAAGGCGGCCGCCGGGATAGACTTTACGATCGTGACCTACAAGGGCACCGGCCCCCTCACCAATGATCTCATCGGCGCCCATGTGCCGGTCGCGTTCAACGTGCTGGCGCCGGCCATGGGCAATCTTCAGGCCGGCAACCTGCGGGCGATCGCGACCGCGGGCGCCGAGCGGCTGAGCCTGCTGCCAGATGTTCCAACCATTGCGGAATCCGGCCTGCCGGGCTTTGAAGCCGTGCTGCACTACGGCCTGATGGCCCCGGCCGGTACGCCGGCTGACGTCGTGGCGCGGCTCAACGACGAATTGCGCAAGGCCGTCGGGCTTGACGATGTCAGGGCACGGATTGCGGCCGACGGCGGGGATGTGCTGACCTCGACGCCCGCGCAATATGCCGCCGACATCGATCGCGAACAGCGCAAATGGGGGCCGCTGGTGCGCAAGCTTGGGCTTAACGCAAGTTGGGTTAAGGTGGAGTGAGTGGAGCGGTGAATTTTTTCCGATAATGTTGAGCGGGCGCGGCTTCACCTGTGGGGGAATTCACCTGTGGGGGAAAAGGTGAAGCGGCGACGCGGCAATGTGCTCGATTAGCCGCATCGAATCTGTCTCATGCTACTGCGTCAGAAGTCGTTATGGAGCGCCGTCGGATCGCCCGTTTGCCGATGTGCGTACCGCCGCCGCTCGCGGCTTTGATCGCTTGGATGCTCTTTGTCGCGGGCGGCGGCAGCCGGTCAAGGGTCTCGGCCGCTTAAGGATTGGCGCGCGATTAAACGCGCGCCAATCGCCCTTGACCGGCTGCCGCCGTCCGCAAGACTGCATCCAAGCGATCAAGGCCGTTTCCAAGGCCGCCGACCGGACCTTTCTGACGCAGTAGGGCTCATCCGCCCTACACCGGCCGTCTGCCGATCAGCAGCACCACCGGCCGGCTTTGCGCATAGGCATCGTCGATCGCCGGCCTGATCTTGGCCACATCGGCCTCCTCTTCGATCTCGTGGTATGCAACCCCCATGGCGTCGAGGATGGGTTCGACGATGCGCACGCCGTAGCGCTTGGATTGCAGCGGCGGGACACCCGGTTCTTTTTCCAGCAGGCCGACCATCATGCAGATCGGCAGGGCGTACTCCACCGCGACGCCGCGCACCGCGTTGATGGAATCGAGCAGGCCGGTCTGCTGGATCAGCAGCAGCGCGCGACGCCCTGTATATGACAGACCGGCGCAAATGCCGACGCCTTCGTCCTCCTTGCAGACGCGGATGAGACGCGGCGCTGAGGATTGAGAAAGCGGGCGCAGCAGGCCTTCGCTGGTCGTGATGTCGGGAACCGAAACAACAAATTCAATCCGGCTCGCCTTTATCTCGGCGATGATGCGGCTGCCCGGAAGAACGCCCCTGGATTTGCGGATATCGGCGCTTGCGTCCTGCTGCATTGAATCTCCTCACCCGCCGGTCTATCCGGACAGGCTTGCGAACGTAATAAAGGGTACGCGGCGGGCACTTTTCGACAAGCTCGCAGCGAAGCCCGCCCTTGCCACGCCAGGGTGGGCGCGCCGCGCCCCCTCGACAGGCTCATCCTTCGACAGGCTCAGGGCTCTGAGCTTATCGAAAAGCGCCCACCCCGTTTTCTTCTGCCCTTTTCCGTATCTACTCGATGCCGATATGGGCGTCTGCGACAATCGCCGCCCACCTGCGGTTCTCGGCCGCGAAAAACGCCGCGAATTCCTGCGGCGTGCCGGTGCTCGGCGCAATGCCGAACTGCGCAAACCGGGCCCGAAGCTCCGCCGACGCCAGGCAATCGTTGATGACCGCATTAAGCTGGGTCACGATGGCCGCGGGAGTGCCGGCAGGCGCGACCACGCCCTCGAAGCTCGTCACCGTGAAGCCTTCGATCCCGCTCTCGATCATGGTGGGCAGGTCAGGGACGAGCGGAAACCGGGTTGCAGCGGTGACGGCGAGCGGGCGCACCTTGCCCTGCTGCACCAGCGGCAGTACGCCCTCAACTGCCCCGAACACCATCGCCACCTGGCCGCCCATGAGCCCCGTCAAGGCCTCCGACAGGCCCTTGTAGGGCACGTGGACGAGGTCGATGCCGGCCTTCGACTTGAACCATTCGGCTGACAGATGCGTGGCGTTGCCGTAGCCGGCTGACCCGTAGCTGACTGCAGCCGGTCGGGCCTTGGCGTAGGCGACAAGCTCGCGGACAGAGCGCGCCGGCAGGGTCGGATCGATGACCAGCAGTTCCGGGCTGTCGGAAACCTTGGCCACCGGCACGAAATTTTTGGCGGGGTCGTAGTCGCGATTATGCGTGACCGCCGGAATGACGGCGAGCGTGCTGATATTGCCGAAGAGCAGCGTATACCCATCGGGTTCGGCGTTAGCGACCGCTTTGGCGCCGATCACGCCAGCGCCGCCCGGGCGGTTCTCGATAATCACGCTTTGCCCCAGCGCCGGCGCCATCCGCTGCGCCACCAGCCGCGCCACCAGGTCGACCGGCCCGCCCGGCGTAAAAGGCACCACGATCCTGATCATCCGGGCCGGATAGGTCTCGGCGCTTGCCGGATCAACGGCGCCGCAGACCGATGTGACAAGCAGAGGCAGGATCGCAGGCGCTATTTTCCAGACAGTTCTTGCCTTCGTCCGCCGCATGCGATCCCTCCTTAAAGGGAATCAGGATTTTACGATCGTAGCGCCGGGAATCGTAGCCGCGACCGGGGAATCCGCAATCCACGGCTGCGTGAGGCGCTGGCGAAAAAAAAGCCCCGGCCGTGGGGGGGGGGAACAGCCGGGGCCTCACGAAGCCCGCACGCAAGGAGGGGAGGAATTGCGCGCTTAAAATTGGGCTCCGGCGTGGACTTGGGAGCGGTCCGGCTTCTGGAAAAGTGACCGGATGACGCACGTCGCGCGGCCATAGGTCGCGCGCTGTTGGCGGGGCCCCGTTCGACCTTCCGGGTCGTTGCAGGGTGCAAATCGGGGGCGCCCCTTGTGATCGCGCTGTCGCCGTGCCGACGCACATCGGCTGTTGCGATATGCGCATCTACAGAGCCGATCTCCGTAGTGCCGAAAAGCAGATCGGGTGGGCAAACGGGCGACCGCCGCAGGGTGCTTCCACGGGTACGGCGCGCAGCAGCCTGGACGCCGCTTGCGGACCCTCCTCTAACATTACGGCCTTGTAATCGAGCCGGTGAGGACGCGCCCGTGACGACGCCGGCAGCGGAGCGGGACCGTTCAACCTGATCACTCTTCGTCCCAGTTTCGATTTTCATCCAGCCCCGCAACCCCGCTGTCATAGACTTGTTGTGGAATGAGGCAAGGAAAGAGCAAAGGCACGACGAACGCGGGTTGCAGGCCACGTCAAGGAGAAGTCGAGGGCGATGTTTCCATTTCCCAAAAGCGTATTCCTCACCCACGGTGTCGGCGTGCACCGCCATGCGCTCACAGCGTTCGAGTATGCGCTGCGCGATGCCGATATCGAGCAGCAGAATCTCGTCTCTGTCTCCTCCATTCTGCCGCCGTACTGCGAACTGATCAGCCGCGCTGCCGGCGTTGCCACATTGCGGCCGGGAGAGATCACATTCTGCGTCATGGCGCGGTCGGAAACCAACGAGGCCGGGCGGCGGATCGCGGCCGGCATCGGCCTCGCCCGGCCCAAAGACCCGGCCCACTATGGGTACATTTCGGAGCACCACGCCTTCGGCATGACGGAGGCCGAAATGCGCGACTATGTCGAGGATCTTGCCGCCACCATGCTGGCCTCCACGCTCGGCGTCGAGTTCAATCCGGATGCGGCCTGGGACGAGCGCAAACGGGTCTATCAGATGAGCGATCTTATCGTCGACAGCCTTTCCATTACGGCATTTGCGGAAGGCGCATCCAACCGTGATTGGACGTGCGCGGTGGCAGCCGCGGTGTTCCGCTTCGAGGCGCCGACTTCAAACGATGCGACGGGCGCGCCGTGACGGGCCCCCCGACCTACGCGGTTCCGCCAAGTTTTCTGGGCGTCGGCCGCCGCGATCCCGCGGCGCGCTATTGCGTTGCCGGAATTCCGTTTGACATCGGCACCACCAACCGGAGCGGCGCCCGGTTCGGGCCGTCGGCCATCCGGGCAGCAAGCCGGATGCTGGTGGATGGCGCCCATCCGCAGTATTGGGTCGATCCTGCATCGATTGACATTGCTGATATCGGCGATTTCGCCACGGCTCTTGGCGACCTTCCGGCGAGCCTGGCTCTGATCGAGGCGCAGGCGCAAAAGATCGAGCACCTGATTGCGTTCGGCGGCGATCACAGCATCACCTTGCCGCTGCTGCGCGCGCTGGCGCACCGGCGGGGGCCGCCGGCGCTCGTCCATTTCGACGCGCATGTCGATACCTGGCCCGACAGTTTCGGCCAGGCGTTTGGGCATGGCTCGGTGTTCTACCACGCCATCCAGGAAGGGCTTGTTGAACCGCGCCGCATGATCCAGGTCGGCATCCGTTCGCCGATGTCGCGCGAGGTCCATGACTGGACGCTCGCGCGCGGCGTGACTATCATCTCGGCGCTTGAGGCCCATGAAATGGGGCCTGCCGCAGTCGCGGCGCGCATCCGCGATACCGTGGGTGACGGCCCCGCCTATCTCAGCTTCGACATTGACGTGCTCGATCCGGCGTTTGCGCCCGGCACCGGGACGCCCGAAATCGGCGGGCTCGCAACCTGGCAGGCGCAGGCGATTCTGCGCGGCCTCGCGAAGCTGAAATTCATCGGGATGGACGTGGTCGAAGTTGCTCCCGCCTACGATGTGGCTGAGATCACGGCGCTCGCAGGCGCCACCGTGGCGTGGGAATATCTGTGCCTGATCGCCAGCGCGGGCGCAGGCGCATAAGCAAGGGTTGAGCGCAAGCGAAACCGGATCCGCCCCGGCGCGCGGCCGAGCGCGAACCAGGATGCCGCTCAAGTTCGTCATAGGGCGGCCGAACGCGGGTGGCTTAATTTGATCCGCGCGACGACGCTCTCGCCTGACAGGAACATGCCCGGCCCCGCTGTTCGCCAGGTTGGCCGATGTGTTAGACTGCAGAGCAACGTCCCACCAAGCCTGCGGCGCGGATTGCGCATCGCTTAATCCGGGCTGCAGAAGCGCGAGAGTGCCGCCGGAGAGGAAAGCCCATGCCTGATCGCAACATATCTGATGACAAAGCCGCCGCTTCCAAGATTGCGGGCGCTGCCGAAGCGCCATCCCAAAACATCGTGACCCGCGTCGCCATCGCGGCACTGTTGGGCGCAGGACTCACATTTCCGACGATGGCGCTCGCGCAGATGCCGCCGGATATCGCCGAGAAGATCGCCGCGATGGGCCGTGTGGTCGATCCGGAGGGCACCGCCAAAATCTACACGCCCCTGCAGGAGAAGGAGCCGTATACGGGCGTCAAGGTGATGCGCGATGTGAAGTACGGCGGCGACCCGCGCAATGTCGTCGATATTTTTGTGCCGGAGACGGGCGCTGCAGGGCGCCCGGTGCTGATGTTTGTCCATGGCGGCGGCATGATCCGCGGCAACAAGCATCCGCCCGGCAGCGCCTTCTACGACAACATCATGCTGTTCGCGGCGCGCCACGGCATGGTCGGCGTCAATGTCGAATACCGGCTGGCGCCGCAGCATCCGTGGCCGGCCGGCAATGAGGATTTGGCCGCAGCTATCCGCCTCGTCGCCGGCAAGGCTGCCGACTTGGGCGCAGACCCGAACCGGATCTACCTGATGGGACATTCGGCCGGCGCCACCCACGTGGGATCCTACGTATCGCATCCGGAGTTCCACGGACCCAATGGCTCCGGGCTCGCCGGCGCAATCCTGTCATCGGGCGGCTACGATTTCACCGCCGGCGACCAGAGTGAAGGCAGGATCGCGTATTTCGGCAACGATCCGGCGCTGCTGTCTCAGCGTTCCTCCGTTGCGGGGCTCATCAAGACCAGGCTTCCCTTGATGATATCCTCGGCCGAGCTCGATCCGCCGCCGATCGCCTCGCAGTCTGCGCTTCTCAAGGACGCATTGTGCAAGTCGGAACACGGCTGCGTGCGCAGCATCGTGCTGCCGAAACACAGCCATATGTCTGAATCCTATGCGATCAACACGGCGGATACGCAGCTCTCCGATCAGATCCTCGAGTTCATCAAGACGGGCAAATAGCGACAGAACCGAAGAATGTCCCAGTCCACCCGGCTGTCATCGCCCTCCCCCGACGCGCCCTGCCTCCTCCGCTTGCGGGCGAAGGCAGGGAGGGGGCTGCCCGCTCAAGCCGGGCAATGACACTCGGGATCTAAAATGATCGTCGGGCATCCATCGAGGCGACCATGATGGCGCAACTCTCGCAGTGGGTCGGCAGCCTGCCCCTCAGTATAATGATGCGGCGGATTACCTGGCTCGCTCCGATATTGCAGACCCTGCACATCCTGTCGACCGGGATCGTGCTGTCGTCAGTCGTCATGATCGACATGCGGGTGTGGGGCGCCTCGCGATCGGGGACGGCGCTTGCGCGCAGCGAACGCTTCATGCCGTGGATGTGGATTGCGCTCGCAGTTGTGACCCTCACAGGCGTTGGCCTGATGCTTGCGTCGCCGCGGTCGTTTCGCGACGGCGCGTTCGTGGCGAAACTCTACCTGATGGCGGCCGCAATCCTTGCCACGGCGGCGCTCCCGGTCATGCTGCGGCGGAACGCCTGCGGCGGCAAGGATGCCGGCGTGCCGGCGCAACTTGTCGGGATCGCAGCCCTTCTGTTCTGGCTCGGCGCGACCCTTGCGGGGCGCGGACGATGGATCGCCGGTATGCTGGGCGTGTGAGGAATTGAAGCCCGTGACAGCGCTCCTGCACTGGGTGGAGACGACGCCGCTCGCGATCTTCATCTCGCAATCCACTTACGGCTTCTCGGCGCTCGACATGGTCCACGTCGCCGCGATCTCGGTGGTGTTCGGCATGATCGCGATCCTGGATCTGCGCCTCTCGGGCGTGGCGTTCCCGGAGTTCTCCATCACCGATCTGTCCCGGCAGGTGCTGCCTTGGACGTGGAGCGCATTCGCGGTCGCGGCGATCACCGGCATGCTGATGTTCATGGGCCAGGCGGTGAAATATTCGGCGAACTTTGCGTTCCTTGTTAAGATCGCCCTGATGGCGCTCGCCGGCCTCAACATGCTGGTATTTCACTTCATCACTTTCCGGGGAGTTGCAAAGTGGGACCACGGCGTTGCGGCGCCGTTGTCGGCGCGGCTCGCCGGTGCACTGTCACTCGCGATCTGGATCGCGGTCGCCGCCTACGGACGGTTTACGGCGTATTACATGTTCCCGTGATCATTCGGCTCTGTGGATTTCCTTCCCTTACCGTAAATCAAAAAGCCGCTGCGCCACCGCTGTTTTCAGCTTCGCGTGGCCATGAGCAGGCACATCGACTTACTCATTCGGATGAGCATCGAAATGGCAGGTGATGCCGAAGTCTGACGGTGACGGCACAAGGGGAATGGATGCGTCGCCGTCGAGGAGCTGCAATCCCTCTGGCAGCGCCTTCTTCCCGTAGACGAAAAGACAAGCAGGCTGGGGAACCGGGTAGAAGCGCACGTCGTCTTCGCGTTTTGCGATCAGCTTCGCCACGCACATGCGAATGGAGCCGAGCTTTGCGGCCGAACACCGGGCAGCAAATACGGAATATTGCACCGGCACTGCGTGCTCGCGAAGCGACCGATGGACACGCCGCAGTCGTCGCGGGCTTGCGATGTCGTAAGCAATAATCCAGCTTCTGATCTGATTCAGCGCCATTCCGTCAGCACCTGGTTGGTGCGGCGGGCCAGCGAGTGCATGAGGCGCCGGCCCTCGGCCTCCAGCTTTTCGGTCAAGGCATTCACGACGAGAAGCGTTGCCGCTTCATCGCTTAAGGCTGCCGACATGTCGTCGCGCACCTCAAGCCGCCACCGCACCTCAAGCAACTCGGCGAGATCACGCCGGAGATCGAGGGCGCGATCTCCATGTCCCCACATCACGGGCGGCACGCCCCAGCGCCGGAGCGTTTCCACAGCGATGGCATAGAGCGCGCTCCGCCAAAATCCTGATGTTTCATGCGAAGCCGTCGCCGCGCGATAGACGTATCGCCGCACGAGCTCCTGATACGCCTCGGGCTCTTGCGCTGCCCCCTCCCTCTGCCGCGTCCGGCGCCACGCGCCCAGCATGCGCATGCGCTCCGCGCGCTGCCAGCGGCGATAGATGTCACGCCAGTCCGGAGAGCACAGCAGTTCCTCGAGGGCTGGCGCGAGCGGCAGCGCAGGCACGCGCGCCGGCAGCATCGAGCCGAGCGGCGCGCCGTCCGCGCTCGCGATCACGATCGGAATGGCATGCTCCAGGCACGCGCGTAATGCCCCTGCGCTCCAGTTGACTTGGGCACCCGCAACGATCCGGGAAACGCGATCGAGGGGAAACCTCGTCTCCGCGCGGCGCTCGGCGCGCAGGCGAAGGGCCGGCCCATCCAAGTCGATCTGCCCGCGGAGTGCCGGGTTGAGAAAGAGCGGTCTGCGCGAGGTGGGACCCGCAGCCGGCCGCCCCTTGCTGACTGGCGCCTTGCTGACTGGCGCCGGCCCCGGCTCCAATGAACGTGCCGCCACCGCCATTACTTATCGGCTCCTTCGGCGCCGGCGACCGCAAAAGAATCGCCCGGCCCGCGGAGCGCCGCCACAAGCGTTGCACATTGCCTGCGCAGATGGCGTCGGTGCAATGGCGCGAAGCCCTCCCAGGCGGCGTAGAAATGTTCGCGGCCGGCCTTTCCGAGCAGGCAGGCGCCCTTGTCCTCCGTGAAGTGCTCGCCGCGGATGACGCGATCGCGAAACAGGGTCCGAATCCACTCCTCGGCACGGGGCCGCAGCGGTTCGATAAGGTCGCAGGCGAGCGACTCGCGCCCATGCGCCGGCTGGTGATAGAAGCCCACCATGGGATCGAGGCCGGAGGCGTGCGCAGCGCGCACCGCATCGAAGTGCAGCAGCGTGTAGGCGAGCGACAGCGCCGCATTCACCGGATCGCGCGGGGGCCGGCGGTTGCGGCCGCGAAAATTGAGGCTTTCGGCGAACAGAGCACAATAGGCGCGGAAGCAGGCGGCGGCGCACGCCCCTTCAAGTCCGCGAACACGGTTAAGGTCGAGGCCCTGCTCCGCCCCGAGCGTGCGGATGATGGCCTGGACCTGTTCGATGGCGTCGAAAAGCGGCTTTCGCGCGTCCGGACGTTCATCGAGGGCGCTTCGGAGGAGCCGTAGCTGGGCTCGCGCCTTAGCGAGCACCAGGCGGTGTGACCACGCTGCGCACCAATCGCCGTCAAGTGCTTTCTGAAACTGCGCAAGGCGTATCGCGGCGTCATTGTGGGCGGGGCCGATGAGAACCGCGACGCGGCGGCCGGTTCTCGCGCCGAGAATGATGGTTGGTACGCCGGCCTCCGCAAGCCGTCCGAGCACACCGGTGTCGAGCCGGATTGTTCCCTGCAGGATGACCCGCTCTAGCAGCTTCAGCGGAATGCTCCCATGCCGCTCGCCGCCTTCGTAAACCGCGAGGGCGGCGCCGTCGGCGCGGAGCTCAAGGTTACTGCGATCGAGGACAAGCGTCACCATCTTCAGGCCACGTAGAAATAGGGCGAGTCCATCGGCGCGATCCCCTTGCCGAGGGTGAGGACGCGGGCGCGAGGATCGAGCCGCAGTAGCAGAAAGCTGTCGTCAGCCTGGTCGAGCACGAGCGCGACGTCCCGCAACAGGCCCGCTCGCTCAGCCTCGCTGAGAAAGCATTCATGCACGGATTTCTGCCCGCCGGTGGAGTATCCCTTCACCAGATCGAGCGCGGCTCGCAGCCGGCGAGCATCGGCGACATCGTAGGCCGCAAGGTAGAGGGAGCGGTTTGCCATGAGGCATGCCCTTCTCGGTTTTCGCCGGGCCCGGTGAGGGCGACGCGGACAGGGCCACTATGAGCACGCCTGGCGGAGAAATCTGCGGCGGCAAGCTTGCCGGGCCCCATCGAGAACGATGGCGCGCTCTTCACACGCATTGCCGATCGCGCCTACGAGGCTCAGGGCACGCGTTCAAACCGGCCGCCCGTCAACCCTATCCCCCGGTGGTGCATTAATCCCTTCGAGCTCAGGGCACGCGTTCAAACGTTGTGTTGGTGAGCGGTTTGCAGTTGACTGCAAGTCTTAATCCCTTCGAGATCAGGGCACGCGCTCAAACCTCCCCGTCCAGGGTTTACGCCCTGGACGACGGCCGGTCTTAATCCCTTCGAGATCAGGGCAGGCTGGGGCGCGACAATCAAGGTGAGAACTGAGCGGGGCGATCAACTCGATGGTCGGCTTGCGTGCCTCAGCCTGAAAATGGTGATGAAACCTCCGCACTGCACGATCCCGCTCCGCTCCCTCGATGAGGGCCGGAAGACAGGGTATTTTCTTGAGGTTAGCGCCGCCAGAATGCAGGAACAGCCATTGATGCGCCCTCCTCCGAGGCCCTTCAAAACAAACTATACTGCAACCCTCCACGGCGCTCTTTGCGGGCAGGCGCTGTATGGTGAAGCACAAGCTCCGGCGCGATATCGCGCAGGTATGGCGAGGGCGGCAAGATGCGGAGCTGGCCGCGCCAGGCGCGGCGCAGGGCGCGGCTGAGGAACAAGCGGTCCTTCGCGCGCGTGATGGCGACGTAGAACAAGCGGCGCTCCTCAGCGTCCGAGCCGTGTTCATCTGGGATGTCCTCGGCTCCTGAAACTCCTGAGTTGCTCACTGGCGGCGCTGACCACCGCGGATGAAAGTTTGCACCCCGGTTCGGCCCTGCGGAGGAATTTTTACGCTCACTCTCGTGTAATGCCCCTAAAACGCCCGAGGCACCCCAGTAAAACGGCACCAGCCCATCTTCGAGCCCCACCACGAACACCACCGGAAACTCCAGTCCCTTGGCGGCATGCATGGTGAGCAGCGACACCCGGTCCGCGCGCGCGTCCCAAAAATCCGCTTCCGTGGAGAGGGCAACCTGCTCGCGCAACAGCGCCTCTTCCCCAAAAGTCCCCGCAGATGGTCCGCGCGACAGCGCCGTCATGGTGAGCGCGGTGAGCCAGCGCTTTGCCTCGGCCAGCGCCGCGATGTCTTCCACCTCCCCGGCCACCCGCAGGTGGTCGGCCGCCACGGCGATACGCGTAGACAAATCGAGGCCGCGGAGACCATGGCCCTGCCGCTCCAGCGCCCCCAGCAGTGCCCGCACGACGGGCTGGCCGGCGATCGGCGCCGCCGAACTCTTCTTGAAAGGAATGCCGGCCTTGTCGAACGCCTCCTTGAGTACGGCGGACTGCGCGCCGGTCCGGTAAAGAACCGCGAAATCCGCAAAACCGAGTGGCCTGCCGCTCACTTTGAGACTTTGCTCGCGATTGGCCGCCAACAGGTCGTGCCCGCCCAAAAGGCTTTCGATCGTAGCGGTCACGAACTCCGCCTCCGCCTGTTCGGTCGATGCGGCATGAATGATGACCGGGTCCTGCATCGGCCGCGTGATGTCCTCCGGCGCTCCGTCGCCGATGACTTGCGCGGCCGCGGTGACGATTGTGCCGGTGGAACGGTAGTTGCGGCCAAGCCGCATCGTGCGAGCCGAGGGGAAATCCTGCTGGAAGCGCACAAAGCACGCCGCCGTCGCGCCGCGAAAGCCGTAGATCGCCTGGTTCGGATCGCCGATCACGCAGATATTGCCAGCCGGCGGCGTGAGGCACTGCAACAGCCGGTATTGCTGCTCGTCCACATCCTGGAACTCATCGACGCAAATATAGGAGAAGCGCTTCTGCCACCGCGCCGCTGCCTGCGCATCCGTCTTCAGAACCCCGACCGACAAGGCGACCAGATCATCGAAATCGACCCAGTTCTGCTCGGCGGCCACGCGGCGGCAGGTTGCAAGGGCCAAAGCTGTCTCGGCATCATCGGGCTGGCGCCCTGTACGCTTGTGCAGCGAGATAGCCTTCAAGAGCGGCGCGGCTTTGCTGTCCGTGACAGAGAGCGCGCTTGCGAGCGCCCTTCTGCGTTCCGCTTCGTCAGCGATGCGGAAATCCGGTCTGAGACCGACTGCCGCACCGTTGGCGCGCAGGATCGCGAGCCCCAGCGAATGGAAGCTGTGGACCTCGCAGGCCCCGGCGGTTCGCGGCAGCAAAGCGGCGAGCCGGCTTCGCAATTCCTCCGCGGCGCGGCGCGTGAACGTGACCGCAAGGCATGAGGCCGCCGGCACGCCACGTTCCAGCACGAGATGGGCAAGGCGATGGGTCAGCATGCGCGTCTTGCCCGAGCCGGGACCGGCCATGACGATCAACGGCCCGTCTGTCGCTTCCGCTGCGCGGGCCTGATCCGCGTCGAGAGTTGAGAGAATCCCGGTGCGGCTGGCGCCTTGCCCTTCCCGGGACCGCCGGCGTCCCGCCGGCATCGCTCCCGCCGCTTCCCCGGGAGCCTGGGACGCGGACGGGACGCCCGCGCTCCAAGGAAGAGGTGGCATGGCGCGCGGCGCTTGCGTCTCGGCGTTCCCTTGCGTTGCCTTGCTTCTTGCGCGCCGGAGCCTGGGCGCCTCAAACAGCAAGTCCCCGCGGGTGAGGCGATCGAGTTCGCCCTCCTTGAACAGACGGATCACGCCGTATTGGCCGTCATAGCCGGCCTGCCGGTTAACAGCGCCGGCCCGCAGCCGGCCCACCGCCTCGCCGAGAAGCGGATTGAGCTTCGCGATGTCCTCGACCGGCACCTCTTCGAGCACGGAAAGCTCCGAGCCGAGGGCAGCGGTGGTCCGATCATAGGCCCGCGTGACGGCCTGCGAGGCAACACCGCCGTGGGCGATCTCCGCGAGGATCTCCGGCAGCGGCACAAGATTTGTCACCGCGCCCGCGGTCGGCGGCGCCAGCGCTTCCTTGCGGTCAGCCAGCATCTCCACGCGATGCGCGACGCCGAAGGTCACGCGGTTGCCACAGACTGGGCAGCGTCCCTCATGGGCGACGGTCTCGGCGGGCTCAAGCCGCACGCCGCAGGCGCGATGTCCGTCCAGATGGTATTTCCCTTCCTCGGGAAAAAACTCGACGGTCCCTCCATAGCCGTCGCCGGTCTCAAGCGCGCGTCGGATGGCAAAGAAATCGGGCTCGCATGAAAAACGCGTCGCCTCCCGGCCGAGCTTGCCGGGCGAATGCGCATCGGAATTGGAGGTCAGGCGATAGCGGTCAAGGAAAGAGACCCGCCAGTTCATTGCCGGGTCCGACGACAAGCCTGTTTCGACCGCGAAGATGCGATCCGCAAGATCGCCATAGCATTCAGCGATCGAATCGAAACCGGACTGCGAGCCAAGGGCGGCGAACCACGGCGTCCAGATATGCGCCGGGACGAGGTAGGAGTGCGGCCCCGATTCCAAGGCGATTTCCAGCAGGTCACGGGAGTCGAGGCCAAGAATGGGCCGCCCATCCGACGCGATGTTGCCGATGCGCGCGAGGCTTGCGGCGAGCCGGTCGGCCGCAGCGAAATCCGGGACGTAAATCAGATGATGGATTTTTCGGGTGCGCTCGGCCTTTTTGTATATGGTCGAAATCTCGACCGACAGCATGAAGCGCACCGGAGTCCGGCATGAGGGCGGCAGGTTTTTCCAGATCTCAGCCTCGATCTCTGCTTTGAGTGAAAACAGCCCATTGCCGGCGGGAACGAGCTTGTCCTTGATCTCCGCGAGCCAGGCGGGATGCACGCAATCTCCCGTGCCGACCACCGCGACGCCCTTGCGGGCGGCCCACCAGGCCAGATGCTCAAGATCGAGGTCGCGGCTGGTGGCGCGGGAATATTTGGAATGCACATGCAGATCGGCATGAAATTCCATCGCGTCCCCCTGTCCCCCGATCAGATCCGCGCGGCCTATACAGGCCGAATCGTTTGGACGGATTCCTGCAGTGGAGCAAGGGACGGTGTGGATAAATCAGGTCATACGCCCGCCAGCGAGTCATTCCTGGGGTCCGGTCTTGCGCGGGCTCCCATCTTGGAGTTCAGCGGAACGGCCATCTCCTTCTCATGTGTGCGGTGCATTGTGCGAGCGCGGCAGCGAAGCGCCTGTCTCCAGGAGGGTCTTGAGGCTCGACAGGACACGCGGCCACCCGCCCGAGACGGCTTCGATGAACCTGGCACGGTCGCGTTCGATCGAGTGGGTGATCGTGAGCCGCGTCACATCGCCGTCCTCATCGAGCTCGTATACGCAGCGACTATAGCCCTCGGCTTTCAGCTCGGGCCTGAACTCGTTGCGCCATTTGAGCACGAGCCGATTCGGCGGATCAATTTCCAGCACCTCGCCTGCGTCAGCGACGCGGCCGTCGGAGAATTTCATTGTCCACGGCGCGCCCGGCTTCCATTCGCATTCCTGGGTCATGCCGAACCAGTACTGCTTCATGAATTCCGGATTGGTGAGGGCATCCCACACCCTCTCCCGCGTGGCGCGGATGTAGGTGACATAAATATATGTGCTGCTCATGCGCCGTACTCCCTCATGCGTTCTCTAGCCATCGCCTTTTCCTTCGAGCCTCTTCTTGAGCTCGGAAAGCGCTGTTAACCGCGGCCGCTCGAACTTGCTGATCCAGCGCTCGGCGATCTCGTTGATCGGCACCGGATTGATGAAGTGAAGCTTCTCTCGTCCCTGCCGCCTCCACGACACGAGATTCGCCTCCTCCAGAATGGCGAGATGCTTCGCGACGGCCTGGCGCGTCATATCCAGTCCCTCGCATAGCTCTCCCAGCGTCTGGCCGTTCTTGCGGTGCAGCCGGTCCAGCAGCCGCCGGCGGCTTGCATCCGCCAAAGCCCGAAAAACGGCGTCGTCATCCATCGCACTAATATGCAACCATTTGGTTTCGTGTCAACAGGTCAAGCGGACGTGAGTTCGAAGACGGCCGGAACGATGAGTCATCGAGAATTTCGCACCGCTGTTCCGGAATACGCAGCCGCGGCTTAGGAGGGACCGGTACGTTGCGCGGCAATTTTTCACAATGACGAAACCCAATGACGAAATAGGTATTGCCAGCAAGCCAGCGGCGACTTTCATGTTGCCTTCCGCAGGAGAGCCGCGGGGAGACCGGCGGCCCGTAAGCGATGGCTGATGTTCGACCTGGGCGTGGCGCAGGAGCACCAAAATGGGCACCGAGCCGAACTCGCCAGCAGCCAGCCGCCCGGGTTCTGGGCGCCGGCTCGTCACGACCGACAATGCCAGGGGAGCGCCGGTGTACGCTCCCGATGGGAATAGGCTCGGGCGCGTCGAAGGTGTGATGGAAGACGAGGCCACGGGCGAGATCGTCTACGCCATCGTGAATTTCAGCCCTGGAAAGGGCATCGGGTTTGAGACCGATGAATATCCGGTGCCCTGGTCGCTTCTGAGGTACAATGCGCGGTTCGGCGGATACGAGCTGAAGATCGCCAGCAGGCCAACAGCTCAGACCAGGTGACCTGCGGGCCCTCGCCGATGGATTGCCGCCCGACGACGAGGTTCACCGCGAAAGGTCGTCAAGGCGCGGAGGGGCGACCCGGCCGCAAGTGATCTGCGGCGCTGCGCGCCCGTTTACGCGGCCCGCACCGCCGCCACAGATGCCGAAACATGGGACGTCATCAGGCCGACCACATCGCAGACACCAAGTTTCGCGATGACATTCGCTTCCTGGGGCGCATCCTTGGCGATACCATAAGCGAGCAGGAAGGCGAGGACACCTTTGCCCTGGTTGAACGTGTTCGGCAAACGTCTATCCGCTACCGCCGCAACCAGGACCGCGAGGCACAGGTTAAGCTCGAGAAGGATCTCAGCCAGTTATCCTCGCGCGAAGTCATTCGGGTCGCGCGCGCCTTCAGCATTTTTTCCCACCTGGCAAACATCGCAGAGGACCAGCATCAGATCTGGCATCAGCGGGCGCAGGAAACGGCGGCGGACCAGAGCGACGGCCGTATCGCCTGCGCGCTTCGGCGGGCGCAGGACGCCGGCATAACATCAGTCCAGCTCAAGGCGTTTTTCGACAGAGCGCTGGTCAGCCCGGTCCTCACCGCGCATCCAACTGAGGTGCAACGCAAGAGCGTACGCGACCGCGAGCGCGAGATCGCGAGGCTGCTTGACGATCGCGACCGCCTGCGGCTCACCTTCGAGGAAGCGGCTGCGAACGAGGAGGCGCTGCGCCGAGCGGTCCTTGCCATCTGGCTGACAGGCGACCTGCGCCGCACAAGGCTCACGGTCATCGACGAGGTCGCAAACGGACTCTCGTACTATGACCACACGTTCCTTCGCGAGTTGCCGCGCCTCTATGCCGACCTTGAGGATCGGCTAGAGTCCAGGGATTTATTGTGGCGATCCGCGCCGCTTCCATCCTTTCTCAAGATCGGGAGCTGGATTGGAGGCGATCGCGACGGCAATCCACATGTCACGGCAGATATTCTCCGGCAGACGCTCCGGATGCAGAGCAGCCGCGCTTTGAGCTTTTATCTGGAAGAGTTGCACGCGCTCGGCGGCGAGCTTTCTCTGGATGACGAGGCCGCAAAGGTCTCCAGCGACTTGCGCGCGCTCGCCGATCGATCGCCTGACCAATCGCCCCAAAGGATGCACGAGCCATATCGGCGCGCGATCTCCGGGATCTATGCGCGGCTCGCCGCGACCGCCCATGCGCTCGACCAGCTCGCACCGGCACGCCGCGCAGTGGCGGAAGCGCCGCCATATGTGGCTGCAGAAGAGTTGCTCGCCGACCTTGATGTCATCGATCGATCTTTGGTCGAGAACGCATCGCCGCTTCTCGCCCGCGGTCGTCTGCGCAGCTTGCGCCGCGCCGTCGACGTCTTCGCCTTCCATTTGGCGGGCGTCGATTTGCGCCAGAATTCCGAAGTGCATGAGAGGACGATAGCCGAGCTGTTTGCTGCGGCGCGCGCCGGCGCCGCATACGCCGCCCTCGAGGAGGCGGCGAAAGTCGATCTGCTGTTGGAGGAATTCAGAACCGCGCGTCCGCTGGCGTCGCCTTTTGTGAACTACTCCGCGCCGACTCAGTCGGAGATCGCGATGCTCGATGCGGCCCGGGAGGCGCAGCGCCGCTACGGGAAGGGCGCGATACCGAATTACGTCATCTCAATGACGCATGGCGTTTCCGACATTCTCGAAACGGCGCTGCTGCTTCGCGAAGGAGGCCTCCTGCGTCCGCGCACGGCCGAACTTGACCTCGACATCGTCCCCCTGTTTGAGACGATCGCGGATCTTCGCGCCTGTGCCGCCGTCATGGACCGGCTTTTTGCCATTCCTGAATACCGGTGCCTTGTCGCCGGCCGCGGCGATAACCAGCAAGTGATGCTCGGCTATTCGGACAGCAACAAGGACGGCGGCTTTCTCACCTCGGCGTGGGAGCTTTGCAAGGCCGAGACGGCGCTGGCCGATGTGTGCCGGCGCCATGGCATCCGTTTATCCATTTTTCATGGCCGGGGCGGCTCGGTCGGGCGCGGCGGCGGGCCGAGCTACCAGGCGATCCTGGCTCAGCCGGCGGGCACCGTGCAGGGTTCGATCAGGGTCACGGAGCAGGGCGAAGTGATCGCTGCCAAGTATTCCAATGCCGATGTGGGCCGGCGAAACCTGGAGGTTCTTGCCGCTGCGACGCTGGAAGCCACGCTGCTGCCGGGAAAAGGCGCACACCGGGCCGCATATGCGGAGGCGATGGAAGAACTCTCTTCGCATGCCTATGACGCCTATCGGCGCCTCGTCTATGAGACCGACGGTTTTGAGCGCTATTTCTGGGAATCCACGGCTATTGCGGAGATCGCGCATCTCAACATCGCGAGCCGGCCGGCATCTCGCACAAATTCCCGGCGCCTGGCCGACTTGCGAGCCATTCCATGGGTGTTCAGCTGGTCCCAATGCCGGCTGATGCTGCCCGGCTGGTATGGTTTTGGATCGGCCGTCACCGCGTGGCTTGCGGCGCATCCGCAGAACGGCATGGCGCGGCTTCAAGACATGTACCAGGATTGGCCTTTCTTTCAGATGATCCTGTCCAACATGGAGATGGTCCTGGCGAAAGCCGATATCGCGACGGCTGCGCGCTACGCGGAACTGGTCGAGGAGGCGCAACTGCGGCAGACGATCTTTGCGCTGCTTCGCGCCGAATGGCGCAGGACAATGGATGCTCTGCTGAAGATTACGCGCCAGAACACGCTGCTCGAACGCAATCCGCTGCTGGCGCGGTCGATCAGGTACCGGTTCCCGTATCTCGATCCGCTCAATCACATCCAGATCGAGCTTTTGAAGCGCCACCGGGCGGCAGACGCCGATGAGCGGGTGGTCAAAGGCATTCATCTCACGATCAACGGGATTGCGGCGGGACTGCGCAACAGCGGATAGCCGCGCGCGTCCATGGCGCGAATCATATCGATATGAATGGTTTGACGGAATCGTTCCACTGGCGGAGCAATTGAAATGACCGAAGTTGAACGACTCGCCCGTTTCGTCGATCAACGGCGATTTGAAGACATCAGCGCAGAAGCGCGTGAGCAGCTCAAAATCCGCGTGCTCGATACGGTGGGAGTTGCGATCGGCGCTCTCGATGCACCGCCAATCCTGGCTGTCTTCCGCCTGGTCGACGAGCTTGGGGGAAAGCCGCTGTCGACCTTGATCGGTGGCGGAAAGACCGCGCCAGACCGCGCCGCATTTTTCAACGGAGCACTCAGCCGCTACCTCGATTTCATGGACAGCTATCTGGCGCCGCGCGAGACCAATCACCCATCGGACAACATGGGCGCCGTGCTGGCGGCGGCGGAGATGCGGGGGGCAAGCGGCGCCGACTTTCTCACTGCCCTGGCAATCGCCTATCAGGTGCACACGCGTTTGAGCGATGTGGCGCCGGTGCGCGACAAGGGCTTCGATCACACCACTCAGGGCGCCTACGCGGCGGCGGCTGGCGTCGCCAAGGCGCTCCGCCTGCCGCCCGATCAGATCGCCAATGCCATCGCCATCAGCGGGACCGCGAATGTGGCGCTGCGGGTCACCCGGACCGGCGCGCTGTCCCATTGGAAAGGGCTCGCCTATCCGAACACCGCAATGGCGGCGACCCATGCGGCGCTGCTGGCGGCCCACGGCATCACCGGCCCGCAAGAGGTGTTCGAAGGGAACAAGGGCTTCAAGGAAACGATTTCGGGGCCGTTCGAGATCGATTGGCTCGCAGAGGATCTGGAGCGCGTGCGGCTGACGATTCTCAAGAAGCACAATGCTGAGATTCACGCCCAATCGGCGCTCGACGCCGCGCTCGACATCCGTTCACAGGCGAATTTTGCAATTGACAAGGTGCGCCAGGTGCGGCTCAAGACCTTCCGTGTCGCCTATCAGATCATCGGCGGCGGCGAAGAGGGCGACAAGCGCACGGTGCGCAGCAAGGAGGAGGCGGATCACAGCCTGCCCTACATGCTGGCGGTGGCGCTGCTCGACGGCGAAGTGCAGCCGGAACAATACGCGCCGGAGCGGATTGCACGGAGCGATGTCCAGGACCTGCTGCGACGCGTCGTTATTACGCCCGATCAGGCCCTGTCGGAGCGGTTTCCGCAGCGAATGCCCGCCATGCTCGAAGTCGAGCTTAATGACGGGTCAGTGCTGCGGGCCGCGCGCGACGACTATCACGGCTTCTACACCAACCCGTTCGACTGGACCGCAGCGCGGCAAAAATTTGACCGCGTCACGCGCGCATTCCTGACGAAAACGGCGGCAAACAGGATCGCGGACGTCATTGCCGGCCTTGATGACCGGCCGATTTCGGAGCTGGCGGCGTGCCTCGCCTCCGTTCCACGGCGGATGTCTTAGGGTGCGCACTCTTCGACAAGCTCAGAGCGGAGCGTGCCACCCCCACGAAGGCCGCGCCTTGGTGGGCATGGCGCGCGCCCCTCGGCGGGCCGAGCAGCAGCGCGCCTTTGCCCGCCCACAAGCGATTCCAACTCACGGCTTATACGTCGTAATGCGCCCCCAGCTGCTTTTCGTTCCCCACAGTCCGGAGCGCAGACACTCAAGCTGAACGATCTGGCTGTGATCGACGAACAGATTTACTTCGGCGCCGTAATTCTTGATGTACCATTCGAAGACCTTCGGATCGGCAGCCTCGAACATCACCGGGTTGAGCCCAAGGCTGTCGATGATGGCGGCGGCTACATCGGTTCGCCACGTCGTGACGCTTTCGGTGATGCCCTCGGACTCGATCATGATCCGCTCGGCGCCCGCGTCGAGGCACCGGAACGCCAGGCCGATCAGCCAGCGCACGTCGCGCGTCCCTTCGGCCGCGAGTTCCGCGGCTTCGGTGGCGCCGCCGGCGCCGAACTGGATCCCGAGCTCGGGCTTCGGCTTCAGTCCGGCGCCGACCACCGTCTTAATCAATGCAATGAGATCGTCCGGCGGCAGGGTGATGAAACCGGTCGAAATCTCGACAACATCAAAACCGAGTTCCTGGCATTCGCCAAGGTATCGCTTGACCGCGCCCGCCCCTTCGCGCGCCAGCACATGCTCGATGAAACCGCCAGTGGAGACGTAGACATTATGCTTGTGGGCAAGGTCGTTGATCTCCCTGACGCGAATCCGCGGCATCAGTGCGAAAGAGCCGCCGGCATATTTTAGGCCGTCGACATACTCGCCCACCGTTTCCAGGATGTCAGAGAGATACCGTGTTCCCATGACCGTATAATAGGGGCCGCGGATTTCCGTCAGCCCGCTCGTCCGGGGCTTGGTTGCGCGTTGATTGAGCCGGATGAAGGGAAAAGCTCGTTCGTTCATCGATCAATCTCCCCGAACACGATATCGAGCGATCCGATAATGGCGGCAACGTCCGCCAGCATGTGGCCGCGAGAAAGAAAGTCCATCGCCTGCAGGTGCGCGAACGACGGCGCCCGGATCTTGCATTTGTACGGCCGGTTGGCGCCGTCGGCGATCAGATAGACGCCGAATTCGCCTTTAGGCGCTTCTACGGCTGCATAGACCTCGCCGGCCGGCACGTGATGGCCTTCGCTGTAGAGCTTGAAGTGTTCGATCGTCGCCTCCATGGAGCGCTTCATCTCGGCGCGCGGGGGCGGAACGACCTTGTAGTCGCGGGCCGCCACCGGCCCCTCCCCTTCGGGCAGACGAAGCTTGTGCAGGCACTGCTTCATGATGCGCACCGATTGGCGCATTTCCTCCATGCGCACGAGATAGCGGTCGTAGCAGTCGCCGCTGTTGCCGACCGGAATATCGAAATCGAGCTCCGAATAACATTCATAGGGCTGCGCCTTGCGCAGATCCCACGCCGCTCCGGCGGCGCGGACCATCACGCCTGAGAAGCCCCAGCCCCATGCGTCCGCAAGCTTCACCGGAGCGATGCCGACATTGCGCTGTTTGAAAACGCGGTTCTCCGTAAGCAGGACCTCCATATCGTCGCAGACGCGCAGGAACGGGTCGCAAAAATCCCAGATGTCGTCGAGAAGCTTCGGCGGCAGATCCTGATGCACGCCGCCGACCCGGAAATAGTTGGCGTGCATGCGCGCGCCGGATGCGCGCTCATAGAACGCCATCAGCTTCTCACGCTCCTCAAAGCCCCACAGGATCGGCGTCAGCGCGCCGATATCGAGCGCCTGGGTCGTCACGTTGAGGAGATGCGAGAGCAGCCGTCCGATCTCGGAGTAGAGAACCCGGATAAGCTGCCCGCGCTTGGGAACCGTGATGCCGAGCAGCCTTTCCGCCGCCAGGCAGAACGGATGCTCCTGGTTCATGGGCGCGACATAATCAAGCCGGTCGAAATAGGGCAGCGCCTGCAGATAGGTCTTGTACTCGATCAGCTTTTCAGTGCCGCGGTGCAAGAGGCCAATGTGGGGGTCGACCCGCTCGACGATCTCGCCGTCAAGCTCAAGCACAAGGCGGAGCACGCCGTGAGCTGACGGGTGCTGGGGCCCGAAGTTGAGGGTGAAATTGCGGACAGCGGCTTCCATCGCGGGGCCTCACGTCTGTTGCTGAACCAACGTGGCGCCGCAGAAGAGAGTTCCAACCGGGGTTCCCCTCCGGGATCACCGCCGCACAGACACCGGACGGCATTGATTTCGTTGGGAATTCCAAAATCTAATCCGTTTTGACAATCGCAGTAGTTCTATAATACCATTTCGGCCAGACATGGCGGTTGGCCGCCGGCGATTTTGGGGGGACGCACAATTAATTAATCCTGCAATTAATCAGAAGTGTTGCCCTAGAGTCATAGACCTATCCTAACGATTGTCTTAGACAGGCCCCACTGCGGATCGCTGGAGGGGGATTCCATGAAAAAGCTTCTTTTGACGGCGGTTGCCTTCACCGCGGTCGTACTGCCCGCTATGGCGGCCGATCTGGCGCCCGTTTACAAGGCTCCGCCTCCGCCTCCGCCTCCCAGCTGGACTGGGTTCTACCTCGGCGGCACTGTGGGTGGCATCTTCACCAATAATTCGGTCGACGTGACGACGACCAACACCGCCAATAATATCAGCGGCAATTTGAGTGCGCTTGGGCTAACCGCGGGCCCGGCATCCGCGGCCGCGGCTACAAGCAGCGTAGGCGCCGGGTGGAGTTCCCTCGCCGGTGGCGCCGAGCTGGGTTATAATTGGCAAGTTGCACCAACCTTGCTCCTGGGATTGGAGGCCGACATTCAGGGCATTGCCGATCCGGGCGGCCCCAGTGCGCTCTCCAACGTGGTCGCGCGTGACGCTGTTAGGTTCCCAGGCTTCAACTACGCTGCCACGATTTCGGCGACGGACAAGGTAAACTGGCTCGGCACCGCACGCGGCCGTCTGGGCTTTCTCGTCACTCCGACCTGGCTGGTCTACGGGACCGGCGGCTTAGCCTATGGCGACGTGTCATCCAGCACCGCGATCACTGGCGGTGAAACGCCGAACACCGGCGCCACCAACATTGCTGGGGCCGGGTCCCTCTCAAGCACACGCGTAGGCTGGACGGTCGGCGCCGGTGCGGAATACATGTTCCTCCCCAACTGGACAGTGAAGGCAGAATGGCTGCACTACGATCTCGGCAGCGCCAGCTACAGCAACGGTACGATGACGAGCTTCGCAGGGGGCGTCCCCGCATTCACGGACGTGGCAAGCAGCACCGTCAAGTTCAGCGGCGATATCGTGCGCGGCGGCATCAATTATAAATTCTGACCGGGGCTCCGCTTTAGCCTTCCCCGACTTTAGCCTTCGAGGGCGCCGCCGCGGCCTCTCGGTTATCCAGACGGACTAACGCGCTCGGCTGACCCGCGCGACATCGGAAATCTCCGCTCAACCTCGACAAGCGGCGATATCGCTGGTTTTCGGATATTTACGTATGGGCCAAGTGCGGCCGCAACTGCAATGCAGCACATTTCGACGCGCCTGCTCGCCTGTTCCGATCGTCCGATCCTGAAACGACCTCCGTCAGATTGCTGGCCATTCGATTATCGCCGGAAGCCCGCACAACACTGGCGGGTTGTTGCGGCAAAGCATTACCGGGCCGAATGCCGCTGACGGCGAAACGCCCGTAGCGCGCAATAAGCGCATTGCGCCGCAACGATAGACCGGCATTGACGCCGGCAGTAAGACGGGTAGGCCTTTTGACGGGGGCGGCCTCATACCGCTTTCGCGCCGGTGCGGCGCAATGCGCTCTGCGCTTATTGCGCCCTGCCGGGAACACAAGGCAATGGGCGACGCTGACGATCGTTGCGGCGCTGCGCTTATTGCGCCCTACGGCGTTCCATGGGAGAAGCGCCGCCACGGACACGGGGGGGCGGGTCATTGAATGAAGCCCATCGGTTCCACAAATAACAGGGCAAATCGGGTGAGCGATGTCTGAATTCTCCGGCGGCTGGATGTGGTCTGAAGCGTGCGAGATGCTGGCGCGGGCGGAGCGCCTGCATCGAGAGCTGTTCCGGCCGGCGCTCGGGAGGCGCGTTCCCGCCTGGGAGCCGCCGGTCGACGTGCTGGAGACCGAACGCGAGGTCCTGGTGCTGGTGGCGCTTCCGGGCGTTGAACCTGATCAGATCGAAACGGTGATCGAAGACGCCCATTTGGTGGTGACGGGACACCGCGTCTTACCAGCCGAACTGGCGACCGCCATAATCCACCGCCTGGAGCTGCCGCAAGGCCGGTTCGAGCGCCGCATCGAGTTGCCGGCCGGGCGCTATGACGCGGTGCGCCGCGCCGCAGTTCACGGCTGCGTGCTCATCACCTTGCAGAAACGGGCACGTTCCGCGGTTGAATGACAATGACCCAATCGTTCGAATCGCGCCCTCATCAAAGCGCGCCTTCTCAAAGCCCCGCCGGCGCCGACAAGGTGCCCGGCGCACTGCCGCTGCCGCCGGACGGGCTCGTCATCCTTCCGGTGCGAAATTTCGTATTGTTTCCCGGCGTCGTCATGCCGGTATCGATCGGCCGGGCGCGTTCGATTGCGGCGGCGCAGCAGGCGATGCGCGAGCAGCGGCCGATCGGCATCCTGATGCAGCGTGACCCGGCCACGGAGGAGCCCGGCCCCATCGACATGCACCGCATGGGCACGATCGCCAATGTTGTGCGCTACATCACCGCGCCGGACGGCGGTCACCATCTCATCTGCCAGGGCGACCAGCGCTTTCAGGTCATCGAGTTTCTGGACGGCTGGCCCTTTCTGGTGGCGCGTGTCCTGCGCATCCCGGAGCCCAGTCCGACAAGCGCGGAAATCGAGGCGCGTTTCCTGCATCTGCAAAGCCAGGCGGTGGAGGCTATCGAGCTCCTGCCGCAGGCGCCGCCCGAGCTGTTGGCGGCCATCCGGTCGGTGGGGTCGCCGGCGGCGCTCGCTGACCTCGCCACCGCCTACATGGACATGAAGCCGGAAGAAAAGCAGGAGATCCTCGAGACCATCGACGTTCTCGCCCGGATGGAGAAGGTCTCGCGCTTCCTTGCGCAGCGGATCGAAGTGCTGCGGCTTTCGGCCGAGATCGGCAAGCAAACCAAGGCGGCGCTCGACGAGCGCCAGCGCGAGGTGCTGCTGCGGGAGCAGATGGCGGCCATTCAGCGCCAGCTCGGCGAGGGCGAGGAAGGCCGCGCCGCGGAGATCAAGGAGCTATCCGAGGCGATCGCCAAGGCCGGCATGCCCAAAGAGGTCGAGGAGCAGGCCCGCAAGGAGCTGCGGCGCTTCCAGCGCATGCCCGAAGCGGCCGCTGAGGCCGGCATGGTGCGGACCTATCTCGACTGGCTGATCGAGCTGCCGTGGACCCTGCCGGAGGAGGCGCCGATCGACATCGCCGAGGCGCAGCGCATTCTCGATGAAGACCATTTCGGCCTTGACAAGATCAAGCGGCGGATCATCGAATTCCTCGCCGTGCGCAAGCTCGCGCCGCACGGCAAGGCGCCGATCCTGTGCTTCGTCGGCCCGCCCGGCGTGGGCAAGACGTCGCTCGGCCAATCGATCGCGCGGGCGATGGGCCGCAAGTTCGTGCGCGTCAGCCTCGGCGGCGTGCATGACGAGGCCGAGATTCGCGGGCACCGTCGCACCTATATCGGGGCGCTGCCGGGCAACATCATACAGGCGATCCGCAAGGCCGGCGCCCGCAACTGCGTGATGATGCTGGATGAGATCGACAAGCTCGGCGCCGGCATCCAGGGCGATCCCTCCGCCGCGCTTCTCGAAGTGCTCGACCCCGAGCAGAACAACACGTTCCGGGACAATTACCTTGGCGTGCCGTTCGATCTCAGCCGCGTGGTGTTCATCACCACCGCCAACCTGCTCGACACCATACCGGGGCCGCTGCGCGACCGCATGGAGATCATCGCTCTCGCCGGCTACACGGTGACGGAGAAGCGCGAGATCGCGCGGCGCTATCTGGTGCGCCGGCAGATGGAGGCCAACGGACTGAAAGGCGGCGAGGTCGAGATCACCGACGCTGCGATCAACGAGATCATTATGCGCTACACCCGCGAAGCCGGCGTGCGCAATCTCGAGCGGGAAATCGGCAAGGCGCTGCGTCACGCCGCCGTGCGGGTCGCCGAGGGCGAACGCGGCCCGATCCGCATCGATCACGACGACCTCGTTGCCATCCTGGGAGCGCCGCCCTTCGAAAGCGAGCTTGCCATGCGCACCAGCGTACCGGGCGTCGCCACCGGGCTCGCCTGGACGCCGGTCGGCGGCGACATTCTGTTCATCGAGGCGACGCGCCTTCCCGGCTCAGGCAAGCTCATCCTCACCGGCCAGCTCGGCGACGTGATGAAGGAGAGCGCGCAGGCGGCGCTGAGCATCGTGAAGAATGGCGCGGCGACATTCGGCATCGACGCCGCCCGCTTCGAGCGCATCGATATCCACATTCACGTGCCGGCCGGAGCGACGCCGAAGGACGGTCCGAGCGCCGGCGTCGCCATGTTCATGGCCCTGGTCTCGCTGATGACCGAGCGGACGGTGCGCAGCGACACCGCAATGACGGGCGAGATCAGCCTGCGCGGGCTGGTGCTGCCGGTCGGCGGGATCAAGGAGAAGGTCGTGGCGGCGGCGAGCGCCGGCATCCAGCGGGTCATGCTGCCGGCGCGCAATCGCAAGGATTTCGACGATATTCCCGAAGAAGTCCGCAAACAGATCGAGTTCGTCTGGCTGGAGCGTGTCGAAGAAGCCGTCGCGGCGGCGCTCGATCCAGCGCCTCCGCAGAGCGCCGGGCGCCCCGAAAGCGCCGCGGCGCAGCCGCTTGCGGATGCGCATGCATGACATGGATTGTCAGAAGCGATTTCCGGAACAATCTCGCCGCGAGCGCGTAGGCTGGGCAAAGGCGGCCCGGGAGCTTCGATTGCATGCTCGGCGCTGGGGCCGCCATTGCCCACGCGGTCATGTCTCTATTGCCTGAAGGGCTATTCCCGACCGCGCGGGCAAAATCTCCGGCGAGGTCGGTGTTCGAGGCCTCTCCGTCCAGGCGATTTTGCCCACCCGACGCTTCTACGCTTCATGGAGTTGACCCAACATGATGCGCGAGCCGATTCTCGTCATTAACGCTGGCTCCTCCAGCGTCAAGTTCTCGGTGTTTGAAACTGCTGGCGACCGGTCTCTCACGGCCGGCCTGCGTGGCGAGGTCGCGGGCATCGGGACATCTCCCCGGCTGAAGATTGCGGATGCGCAGAGCCGCATCGTCGCGGACGCAGCCGTCAGCGGCGACGACCACCGCGCCGCTATCGCGGCGATTCATCATTGGTTCGCCGGTCACGTTGGCGGCGAGGCGGAATTTGCCGGCATCGGCCACCGCATCGTGCATGGCGGAGCGGCGTATTCCGACCCGGTCGTGATCGATGCGCAGGTGGTGGCCCGTCTTGAGGAGCTGATCCCGCTTGCGCCGCTGCACCAGCCTCATCACATCGCCGCGATCCGGGCCGTTGCCGCTGTGGCACCTGATGTGCCGCAGGTCGCCTGCTTCGATACGGCTTTTCACCGAAGCCAACCGCCGCTGGCGCGCGAATTTGCGCTGCCGCGCGAACTCACGGCAAGAGGCATCCGCCGCTATGGCTTTCATGGCCTGTCATATGAATACATCGTTTCGAAGCTGCCCGAGGCGGCGCCGCAATGCGCCAACGGGAAAATCGTGGTCGCGCATCTCGGCAACGGCGCCAGCATGTGCGCGATCGAAAACGGCCGCAGCGTCGCAACCACCATGGGGTTCACGCCAGCCGATGGCCTGCCGATGGGAACCCGGACGGGCGCTCTCGACCCCGGCGTTATTCTGTATCTCATCGCGCACGAGCGGATGGATGCAAATGCCGTCGAGCATCTGATCTACGAGCGTTCCGGCTTGCTCGGGGTTTCGGGCCTGTCCAGCGATATGCGCACGCTGCTGGCGAGCAATGCGCCGGCCGCACGGGAAGCGATCGCGCTGTTCGTCTATCGGATCAATCGCGAGTTGGGTTCGCTGGTCGCAGCGCTCGGCGGGCTCGATGCGGTCGTGTTTACCGGCGGCATCGGAGAAAACGCCCCGGAGATCCGTGCGCGGGTCTGCCGGCATGCCGGTTGGATCGGATTAGCGCTGGACGATGAAGCCAATGCGCGGGGCGGTCCGCTGATATCGCGGCGAGGCTCGGCGGCGTCGGCGTGGGTCGTGCCGACCAATGAGAACCTGATGGTCGCGCGCCATACGCGGCGGGTGATCCGTGGACCGGCTTGAGCGTTGGGCTCAACTCATCCCGCACATCCGAGGGCCTTCCAACGGGCTTCGTGAACGGTATATTGCGCTCATTCGAGGAGAAGGAGTTCCGCCATGCAACAACCGGCATACCAGCAAGGCGCCGCCAAACACGAGTCCGCCACGCAACTCCGCTCCAACGCTCCGCCCCATGATCTTCGCTCGACGCTCGATTGGCTGCGCCAGCAGGGCGACCTGATCGAGACCGAAAAGGAGGTCGATCCCGACCTTGAGGTCACCGGCCTGCAGAAGCACATGGACGGCGGCTGCCCGGTGATGTTCCACAACGTCAAGGGCAAGCCGAACCACCGCGTCATCACCAACCTGTTCGGCGACATGAACGTCATCAACAAGATGTTCGGCTGGAAGGATGATGTCGAACGCACCCGCCGCATCGCGGCGGCGTTCCGCAAGCCGCTCAAGCCGGAAATCATCTCCCAGGCCGACGCCCCGGTGCAGGAGCACGTCGTGCTCAATCCGCAGGACGTGAACCAGTACATGGTGCCGATCCGACACACGACGTACGAGACCGAGCTGACGGTCGGCTCCGGCATCCGCTGCGTGAGCTTCGACCAGTTCGACGGCGGCACCGACCTCGGTTACAACCGCATGAACTTCCGCTGGGGCAACGTGGGCACCTTCCAGATTTCGCCCGGCTCGCACATGTGGCAGGTGGCGAACAAGTATTACAAGGAAGACCAGCCGATCCCGATCAGCATGTGCTTCGGGGTGCCGCCCGCCTGCACGCTGCTCGCGGGCGCAGGCTTCGACTACGCGATCCTGCCCATGGGCTGCGACGAGATCGGCATTGCGGGCGCCGTGCAGGGCGCACCGATCAGGCTTGTCAAATGCCGCACCGTGGACGCCTACACGCTGGCCGACGCCGAGCTGGTGCTGGAAGGCTATGTGTATCCCCGCGACCGGCGCTACGAGACGGCGCAGGCGGAAGAGGCCGGCGTGCAGGGCCGCTTCCATTTCCATCCCGAATGGGCGGGCTACATGGGCAAGGCCTATAAGGCGCCGACCTTCCATGTCACTGCCGTCACCATGCGCAAGCCCGAGACCAAGCCGATCATCTACTGCCTCGGCGTCCACATGCTCGATGACCACAACATCGACACTACCGTGCGCGAGGCCGCGATCTTCGAACTGTGCGAGCGGCTGCAGCCCGGCATCGTGCAGAACGTGGTCATTCCGTTCTGCATGACCGACTGGGGCGGCTGCATCATCCAGGTGAAGAAGCGCCACCAGATCGACGAGGGCTGGCAGCGGAATTTCCTCGCCGCGGCGCTGTCGTGCTCGCAGGGCATGCGGCTTGCCATCGCGGTGTCGGAGGACGTCGATCCCTATTCGATGGACGACGTGATGTGGTGCCTGACCACGCGGGTCAATCCGCAGACCGACATCTTGAACCCGATCCCGGGCGGCCGCGGCCAGACCTTCATGCCGGCCGAGCGCATGACCGCCGGCAGCGCCCAATGGACCGCCTCCAACACGCGCTTCGAAGGCGGCATGGGCATCGACGCCACCGTGCCGTTCGGCTACGAGAGCGATTTCCTGCGCCCAGTCTACCCGGTCGACAAGGTCAAGCCGGAGGATTTCTTCAGCAACGAGGACCTGGCCAACGCCAAGTCGCGCATGCACGGCTGGGTGCATTCGCTGGCAAAGAGCGGGAGGTGAGGGGGGCCGCGCCTGGCCATGTGCGGATTGCCCTGGCCGCAAGCAAGGCGGTAAATCGATTCACCCTCCTCCTCTTGTCAGCAGGGAGGGGAAACCAAGGGAGACGCCACGTGTCTGATCTAACGGGAGGCAAAATCACTGTCCGTTTGGCGCATTTCGGCGTTCTGGCGGCATCTGTGTTTGTAGCCGGCGCGGTCTATTCCCAGGCCGTTGCGCCCACCAATTCGTTGCCCGATCCCTACACAGGGGCGCCGTTCGGAAAACTGCCGGAGGGCCGCACCTGGGGCTCCACGGCCGGCATCGGCATTGATCGGGACGGCAAGAGCGTCTGGGTCGCTGAGCGCTGCGGCGCCTTTGCGCCGCCTTCGCAGATGAAGCCGGGCGTGCCGTTCGCCTGCGACGGATCCAACCTTGATCCGATCCTCAAATTCGACGAGACCGGCAAGCTGGTCAAAAGCTTCGGCGCCGGCCTTTTCGTGCTTCCGCATGGCCTCTCGGTCGACCCGGAAGGAAACATCTGGGTGACGGATGGGCTCGGCAAGGACGGCAAGGGTCACCAGGTTTTCAAGTTCAGCCCTGAAGGCAAGGTGCTGCTGACTCTCGGCAAGCCCGGCGTTGCGGGGAGCGGGCCGGATGAGTTCAATGCGCCCTCCGCTGTACTGGTCGCGCCCAACGGCGATATCTTCGTCGCCGACGGTCACGGCGGCAACACCAACGCCCGCATCGTCAAGTTTGACAAGACCGGCAAGTTCATCAAGACCTGGGGCAAGAAGGGCAGCGCCCCCGGCGAGATGGACGGCCCGCACACGCTGGCGATGGATTCGCGCGGCAGGCTGTTCCTTGGCGACCGCGGCAACAACCGTATCCAGATCTTCGATCAGGACGGAAACTTCATCGACCAATGGGCGCAGTTCAGCCGGCCGAGCGGCGTCTACATCGACAAGAACGACGTCATCTACGTGGCCGACTCGGAGTCCGGCTCGGTCAACAAGGCGCACGGCGCCTGGAAGCGCGGCATCCGCATCGGCAGCGCCAGGGACGGCACGGTGACGGCTTTGATTCCGGACCCGGATGAGAACGCCACCACCACCAGCGCCGCCGAGGGCGTCACAGCCGATGCCCAGGGCAACATCTACGGCGCCGAGGTCGGACCGAAGCGGGTGATGAAATACGTCAAAAAGTGAACGGGCTTCGCTCCAACCGCATGAAACGGGCGCCGGAATGCTGAAGGTGTTCTGCGCCCGCTCCATGCATGCAGCCGTCGCGATTCTGTCGCGGCAGTTCGCCGAGGGTTGGGGCGCCGCGCCCGAGATCGTGTTTGAGCCGATGGGCGCGCTGCAGGCGCGGCTTGCGGCGGGCGAGACCGCCGATGTGCTGATCCTCACGGCGGCGGTGATCGATGCGCTTGCCAAATCCGGGGCGGTCGTGTCCAGCAGCCATGCCGCCATCGCACGCGCCCCGATCGGCATAGCCGTTCGCGAGGGCGCGCCGGCGCCCGACATCGCAACGCCCGAAGCCTTCAAGGACGCACTGACGACGGCCCGCGCCATTGCATTAAGCGATCCGGCAGTGGGCGGCTCAGCCGGCATCTACTTGCGTGAGCTCTTCGTGCGGCTCGGTCTCGCAGAGATCATCGCCGCCAAGACCGTCGCGCAGAAAAGCGGTGTCGCGGCCGCCAATGCGGTGGGCCGCGGCGAAGCCGACCTTGCAATGACATTCATTCCCGAATTGTTGCAGGGAAAAGGCGTTCGCATCCTCGCGGCCTTGCCGCCGCCCTTCGGCCATTCCGTCACCTACGCCGCCGCGGTCTCGGCGCGCTCCAGCTGTCAGGACGAAGCGCGTGCTTTCATCAAGGCGTTGACGGAACGCAACGCACGCAGCATTTGGAGCATGGCTGGGTTCGAGGTTGAATGATATTAACTGGCTTTGTCGTCTTGAGGAGTTGGCTTCTCGTCGACCGCCGTATGGTTCATGAGTGAGAGCAACGGCGGGGCCGGCCTTTCCGGCGGCAGCGGTAATGCGGCAATGCCAATCACCTCGAAACGTGAGCCCGCGAGCTTTTTAATATCGGGGTCATCGGAATAGATCACAGTCGCACTCTCGACGGCAGCGATGGAGACGATCTGGTCATCGAACTTCGCTTTCGCTCGCGTCGGTGCAGACGACTTTACGCCGGCGGCCTTTCGCTCGGCTTGACGCGCTGCGAACTCGACTGCGGCGCGTTCGTCGAACGCAACAATCCGGAAATGTCGGCTTGAGCCGATGATTCGAAGGAATTCGGGCCCAGCTTGCTCGGCATGAACGAGCACTTCGGCGAGAGAAGGCGTAGGCACGATGATCTTTGCTCGGTCCTGTTGAAGTTTCGTGATTAAGTAATCGACGCGCTCTTTGCATCTGGAAACAACTTGGCCAGTCGCTAAGTCCACGGGAGCCTTGGCGTCGCTGGTGACAATGTAAACGAGGACGCTCGCATCAAATGCGACAATCAATGCCCGTTCCCCTCACCATTCCGCGCTGCGAGCAGAGCACTCACTGCGTCTGGCACTTCGTTCCAGCGGTTGCCTTTCACGTTGCGCAGGCTTGCGATGACCTCACTCAGCGGTTGATCGTCCAACTCCTCGAAGTCAGCGATCCGAAAACTCTTCAATTGCCACGTCCCATCCCCACAGCGAAACCATGTGCCGTTACCGTGAAATCGTAGCGTTCCGCCGAACAGGTGATGACGCAGGCGCAGCGCCACTGCCTCGCTGGTCACGAGTTCAGTAAACTCAAGCCCTCCACCCCGAATGTGAACGTGCTTCGTCTCGTCCTTGCCACCAATCCTATATACTTGCCCGTCTAACGTGCCTTCTTGCTTGAATGGACCAAAAATGAGCGGTTCCGCGCGCGTGCGACCGGGGAACAAAACAATTACATCGTTGATATCGCCCGTTAGTGCCGCAGTGGCGCCATCTTCGCGAAGCATGTCGTCAAGATCGTTGAAGGCCTTCAACACGTCGTTCGGCGCCAAGCCATCCCGGACTCCAAGAACGCGGTCCGACACTTTGGGGCGGGCAGGCTGGTCAACGGACGCAATGAGGACCGCTGACCCATTCTCGACCCCCCTGAAATGAACATTAGCTTCTTCACCCAACAACTTTGCGAAGGCCGCAATATACTCCGCAAGCCGCTTCATCGGGAGCGTCGCAGGCGTATGGCTGTCGGCAATTCGCAGTCGATATTCGCTGTCCATAGCACGCTCCGTCGCCCTTTAATCTACACCTCTAAAGTTTGACGAACGGTTTCAATCGGCCATCAAGTGGCTCAGTCACGCTAAGAACATACATAGAACGTCGCTCGCAAAATGTCACGTAATTGCGGAGACGCGTCATGCCGGATTGAGCTCCTCACGGCATCGGTATTTCCGGGACGTCGTAGCCTTTGCGGACAGCAGGGCGGTTGGCGATCGTCACGTACCAGCGTTTGACGTTGGGGAATTGGTTGAGGTCGATGGTCTGCCAGTCGAAGCGCGAAACCCAAGGCCAGATCGCAATGTCGGCCACCGAATAGTCATCGGCAACGAATTCGTGGTCGGCCAACCGGCGATCCAGGACGCCATAGAGGCGCTTGGCTTCTTTGAGATAGCGCTCCTCCGCATAGGGCGCCTTGCCCTTGTTGTACTTCACAAAGTGATGGACCTGTCCGAACATCGGGCCGGGGCCGCCCATTTGCCACATCAGCCATTCGATCACGCGATAGCGCTTGAGCGTGTCGGCCGGCAGCAGCTTGCCGGCCTTTTCGGCGAGGTAAAGCAGGATCGCACCGGACTCCATCAGACTGAAGTTGTTGTCGCGGTCAACGATTGCCGGAATGCGATTGTTGGGGCTGATCTTGAGAAACTCCGGCTTGAACTGCTCATCCTTGCCGATATCGACCGCATGCACTTCATAGGGAATGCCGAGTTCCTCGAGGGCGATGGACGCCTTGCGGCCGTTGGGCGTAGTCCAGGTGTAGAGATCGATCACGTTGGAATCCTTGCTATAACGTTCGCATGCACGCGCCTGCGACAGTGCCTATATCACTTCGCCTGAAGCCGGGCACAGATGAACGCGCCGGACGCCACCGCGAAGATGCATTGCTGCCTCGCTCACGCGTTTTCGATCTCGTCGCGCTTAAGCTCCAACTCGAGCCAGCATTCCTCTGCCGCTGCGAGTTCCGTTTGTATCGCCGTCAGTGCGGATGATGCGCGATCGAAGGCAGCGCGATCTCGCACATAGAGCGTCGTATCGGCCAGCACTGTCTGCAGTCGCGCGATCTCGGCTGTCAGTGTTGCGATCCTGCCGGGGAGCGTTTCCAGCGCATGCTTCTCGTTGAAGTTGAGCTTTCGTTTGGCCGGGCGGGCAGCCGTTCGCGGGAGCCTGGCCTCGATCGGCGCGCCCGGTTTCGCAGCCGGCTGCCCCCTCCCTGCCCTCCCCCGCAAGCCGGGGAGGACGGGGAGGGGGTCGCCGCGCTGGGCCAGCATGTCCGTGTATCCGCCCGCGTATTCCAGCCATTTGCCGTTGCCTTCAGGCACAATGACGGCATCGACAATACGATCGAGAAAGTCGCGGGCATGGCTGATGAGAAGCACCGTGCCGGCATAATCGCCGATCATCTCCTCCAGCACATCAAGCGTTTCGAGATCGAGATCATTGGTTGGCTCATCGAGCACGAGAAGGTTCGAGGGCTTCGCCAGCGCCCGCGCCAGCATCAGGCGGCCGCGCTCGCCGCCCGACAGAACCCGCAAGGGCGTACGCGCCTGCTCGGGATCAAACAGGAAATCGCGCATGTAGCTGATAACGTGCTTGGCCCGGCCCCCGACCATGACGGCGTCGCCGCGGCCGCCCGTAAGGGCTTCGCTCACGGTCCAATCCGGATTGAGGCTTTCGCGGCGCTGGTCGAGGGTCGCCATTTGCAGGTTGGCGCCGAGCCGCACGCTGCCGCTGTCCGGCGCCAGCGCACCGGTGAGAAGATTCACGAGCGTCGTCTTGCCGCTGCCATTGGGGCCGACAATGCCGATCCGATCGCCGCGCTGGATGCGGGCGGAAAATTCGGCCACCATAGGCGGCCCGCCATAGCCTTTCGAAATGCCTGTCGCTTCGATCACCAGGGCTCCCGAGCGTTCCGCCTCGGCAGCCGCCATCGCCACCGTGCCGGCTGCGCGGCGGGCATCACGCCGCTGCTGGCGCAAGGCCTTCAGGCCGGCGACGCGGCGCATATTGCGTTTGCGCCGCGCAGTGACGCCGTAGCGCATCCAATGCTCCTCGGCTTCGATCTTGCGGTCGAGCTTGCGCCGCTCGCGCTCCTCCTCGGCCAGAACATCGTCGCGCCAAGCCTCGAACTCGGTAAATCCGCGCTCGATCCGGCGCGCCTTGCCGCGGTCCAGCCACACCGTGACGCGGGACAGATTGCTAAGAAAGCGCCGGTCGTGGCTGATGATGACGAACGCGACCTTGCGCGCCGCGAGTTCGCCTTCAAGCCATTCAATCGCTGGAAGATCAAGGTGGTTGGTGGGCTCGTCCAAGAGCAGGATGTCGGGTGCCGGCGCCAGCACCCGCACCAGGGCGGCGCGACGCGCCTCACCGCCCGATAGCGCCGCGGGATTTTCATCGCCGCGCAATCCGAGCTGCTCCAGCAGATAACGCGCCGCGTTGTGGTCGTCATTGGGCCCGAAGCCAGCCTCCACATAGTCCGACACCGTCGCAAAGCCGGAAAAATCCGGCTCTTGCGGAAGATACCGGACGGTCGCATCGGGTTTGCGGAAGATCTTACCGCCGTCGGGCTCGATCAGGCTCGCCGCGATCTTGAGGAGGGTGGATTTGCCCGCCCCGTTGCGCCCGACGAGGCAGAGGCGCTCGCCGGCCGCGACCATAAGATCGACGCCTTCAAGCAGCGGAGTCCCGCCAAAGGTGAGCGCGATGTCGCTGAGCTGGAGGAGCGGTGCGGCCATCTTCAATTCTGCGCCGTCATGCCCGCGCTCGGCAAACAAAACGTGGATGGCCGCGACAGGCCCGGCCACGACTCGGAAGTCGAATGTGCTTCGGATTCGCTCATAGCCGCTGATTTATACGGCCCCGCAGCAAAGGAGAAGGGCCGCTAAGGAGAAGGGCCGCCCTTGCGGGCGGCCCTTCCATTGTCGAGCCGCGGCCCAGCAAACGGACCGTGACGCGTGATGTCACGCGGCCTGGACCTCGGCAGAGGCAAGAATCCAGCTCACGGTTGCCGGCGAACGCGGCGATAGACAATGAGACACTGGATCACCTCCTTTCGGTTGTTGACGACGAATCAAAGGCTAAACGGAAATGCTTAACAATGTAAACTGCACACTGCGCCGCAACATCGGTTCGCCTCTGCGTAGAGGTCGCGCATGTTCATATTGTCTGGTTGTAGGCGCCGACCTCCTTGTGAGTGCGTAGCACGCTGTCAAGCGCCCGGAACATCTCGCGCATCCGAGCCTCGGAGACGGGGCTTTCCACCACGACCACGAGTTCCGGCTTGTTCGAGGAGGCCCGGACCAGACCCCAGGTGCCGTCCTCAAGCGTCACGCGCACGCCATTGACGGTAACGAGATCGCGGATCGGCTGCCCAGCTACCGCCGCGCCTTCGGATTTCGCCGCCTCGAAATGCTTCACCACCTGATGGACGACGCCATACTTGGTTTCATCGGCGCAGTGCGGCGACATGGTGGGCGATTGCCAGGTCTTAGGCAGCGCATTTTTCAGCTCGGACATTTTCTTGTCCGGGTTGCGGTCGAGCATGTCGCAGATCGCAATCGCCGAGATAAGGCCGTCGTCATAGCCGTGACCGTACGGCTCGTTGAAGAAGAAGTGGCCTGATTTCTCGAACCCGGCGACCGCCTGGATTTCGTGCGTGCGGCGCTTCATGTAGGAATGGCCGGTCTTCCAGTAGTCGGCCTTGGCGCCATTGCGCCGTAGCACCGGGTCGGTCACGAACAGGCCGGTCGATTTGACATCGACGACGAAGCTTGCGCCCGGCTGTAAAGTGGAGATGTGGCGCGCCAGCATCACGCCGACCTTATCGGCAAAAATCTCTTCGCCCTCGTCGTCGACCACGCCGCAGCGGTCGCCGTCGCCGTCAAAGCCGAGCCCGACATCGGCATGGTTCAAAAGCACGGCGTCCCGGATCGCGTGCAGCATCTTCATGTCTTCGGGGTTGGGGTTGTAGCGCGGGAACGTGTGGTCGAGCGTGCAATCAAGCGGAACGACCTCGCAGCCGAGCGCCTCAAGAACACGCGGCGCAAACGCCCCGGCCGTGCCGTTGCCGCATGCTGCGACCACCTTGAGGCGGCGCTTGAACTTAGGCCGGCTGGTGAGATTGGCGATGTAGCGGGCCGGAAAGTTCTCCACGAACCGAAAGGAACCGCCGCCGCGCAAATCAAAGCGCCCCGCAAGCACGATGTCCTTGAGGCGCGTGATTTCGTCGGGACCGAAAGTGAGCGGCCGGTTGGCGCCCATCTTCACCCCGGTCCAGCCATTGTCATTGTGAGAGGCCGTGACCATAGCGACACACGGCACGTCAAGATCGAACTGGGCGAAATACGCCATCGGGGTCAAGGCAAGCCCGATGTCGTGGACGTTGCACCCCGCCGCCATCAGGCCCGAGGTCAGCGCGTATTTGATCGACGCCGAGTAGCTGCGGAAATCATGGCCGGTGACAATGTCAGGACGCACATTCATCTGATGGATGAGCGTCCCTAATCCCATGCCCAGCGCCTGCACCCCCATGAGGTTGATCTCTTTCTCGAACAGCCAGCGCGCGTCGTATTCGCGGAACCCCGTGGCCTTGACCATGGGCTCGGATTCGTAAGCGTAGGTGTTCGGAGACAGAGCGGGCTTGGGGGCGGGAAACATGAGGGCCTCAGACTTGATATTGCTGGCGCAAAGCACATAGCCCACCAGCCGCCCGCCGCAAAGCCTTCGAGTGTCGGGCTTGTTGCGAGTCCCTCTCCCGCTTGCGGCGGAGGGAGCAAGGCCCGGCGATCCGTCAAATTCCCTTTGGCTTGGCGCGCCGTGTTGCCGGGGCAGAAAGAGGGTCGTCCGGCCACGGGTGGCGCGGATAGCGCCCGCGCATTTCCGATCTGACGGCCGCATAGCTGCCGCGCCAGAATTGCGGCAGATCGCGCGTCACCTGGACCGGACGGTGCGCCGGCGACAACAGCTCGATCGCGAGCGGCACGCGGCCTCCCGCGATCGCAGGATGGCGAGCAAGTCCGAACAATTCCTGGACGCGGATCGCAAGCTTTGGACCTTCCTCCGCTTCGTAATCGATCGGGACCCGCGATCCGGACGGTGCATCGAAATGCGAAGGCGCCTCGATCTCCAACCGGCGGCGCAGGTTGTACGGCAGCAAAGCGTGAAGCGCCTGCTCGAACTCCGCGGCAGTCAGCGCGGCGAGCGATGTCTTGCCGGCCAGCAGCGGCGCAAGCCAGGCCTCAGCGGCCGCCGCGAGCTCCGCGTCAGAAAGGTCCGGCCATTCGGCGCCCTCGGCGCGGCGCAGGAATTGCACCCGATCGCGCCATTGGCGCAGCGCCTTTGTCCATGGCAGGCGGTCCAGCCCGGCCTCAACGATCGCGGCGGCGAGCAGTTTTGCGGTCGCTTCGTCAGGCGCAACGGGAAGGGGCTGCTCGCTCAACACGATCGCCCCGAGCCGGCGCGATCTCCTCGCCCGCAGCGCCAGCGTCCTGGCGTCGCAGGTGACCTCCTCAGCGGCTTCGATCCGGCTGGCGAAACGGCTTTCGATGTCGGCAAGGTCGATCGCGGTTGCAAGCATGATCCGGCTTTGTGCCGCGCTGCCGGAGATTTCGGCGACCGCCAGGAATGGTTCCCGCGCCAGCGGAGAGGCGGGGTCGACATATGCGCCGCGGCCGTTAGCGAGCAGGAATGCCCCCGTGGCCGCGCCGCGGTTCTTGGCGATCCGCTCCGGATAGCCGAGGGCCAGGATGGCGCCGAGGGTGCCGGGGCGCCTCCTCTCCCCTCCCCCAATCGAAATCGGCTGTTGCCGATTTCGACCACTTAATTGCGCGGCCGAAACCCGCGTATACGCGGTTTCGGCTGGGGAGGGGTCGGGGGTGGGGGTCGCGCCAGTGGGCGCTTTCGAAGCCAATACGCTCGCTCCCCCACCCCGGCCCTTCCCCACAAGGGGTGAGGGGGAAGAACCCTCAGCCATCTCGGCCCATCGCGCCGCCATGCGCCGCGCTTCTGTGGCCCGCGGCGAGCGGTCGCGACGCAGCGCCTCTAGGCGGTGCCGCAGATCGATGTCGTTGCCGCCGAGGCCGCGTTCCGTCAGCACGGCGGCGATTTCCGCCGCGAGCAAGCCCGCGCTCTCTCGACTCGCGTCCACCACCATGCGGGCGAGGCGCGGCGGGAGCGGCAGGCGGTTGAGGAGCCTGCCTTCCTCCGTGATGCGGCCGGCGCCATCGATCGCCCCAAGAGCGGCCAGAAGCGTGCGGGCTTCGTTGAGCGCCGGCGCCGGCGGCGGGTCGAGAAAAACGAGCTTGGCCGGATCGACGACGCCCCACTGAGCAAGTTCGAGCACGAGGGAGGACAGATCGGCGGCGAGGATCTCCGGCTGCGCATAGGGTTCGAGCGCCGCGGTCTGCGGCTCATCCCACAGCCGATAGCATACGCCCGGCTCGACGCGGCCGGCGCGGCCGCGGCGCTGGTCCGCCGAGGCGCGCGACACGCGGACCGTTTCAAGGCGGGTCAGCCCGACATCGGGCTCGTAACGCGGCACGCGGGCGAGCCCGGAATCGATCACCACCCTGACGCCCTCGATGGTCAGCGACGTCTCGGCGATCGAGGTCGCCAGCACGACTTTGCGCCGGCCGGCCGGAGCCGGCGCAATGGCGCGGTCCTGCGCCTCGAAGTCGAGCGCGCCGTGGAGCGCGAATAAATCGACGGCCGCATCGGCGCAGCGCTCCCGCACCATGGTTTCGCAGCGGCGGATTTCCGCTGCGCCCGGAAGAAACGCCAGGATTGACCCTCTTTCGGCACGCAGCGCCCGCAACACGGCGTCGGCCACCTGGGCTTCAATCGGCTTTGTGGGATCGCGGCCGAGATAGCGCGTTTCGACCGCAAATGCGCGGCCTTCGCTCACGATGACCGGCGCATCGCCCAGCGCCGCCGCGATGCGCGCGCCATCGATGGTCGCCGACATGACGAGGAGCCGCAAATCCTCGCGCAGGGCCTGCTGCGCGTCGCGCGCCAGCGCCAGGCCGAGATCAGCGTCGAGAGAGCGTTCATGAAATTCGTCGAACAGGACGGCGGCGACGCCTTCAAGCGACGGATCGTCCTGGATGAGCCCGGTGAAGATGCCCTCCGTGATCACCTCGATGCGGGTTCGCTTCGAGACCATGGTGCCGAAACGAACCCGGTAGCCGACCGTGTCGCCGACCCGCTCGCCCAGCGTTTTCGCCATGCGTGCCGCAGCCGCGCGCGCCGCCAGCCGGCGCGGCGCCAGAACCAGGATCCTCTTGCCGGCGGCCCACGGCTCATTCGTCAGGACGAGCGGAACCCGCGTCGTCTTGCCGGCGCCGGGCGGAGCGACCAGCACGGCCGTAGCGCCCCGCGCCAGCGCAGCCACAACCTCCGGCGCGGCGGCATCGATCGGGAGAGGGGCGTATGCGGTCATGATATGATTTCTGATACTTGGCGCCTGCGCGCCAGATAGTTCAGCGCTCATCCTGAGCAGGCCACGGCCGATATCGATGGGCGGCTGTCTCGAAGGATGGCCGCGGGCTAGACCGTGCCCTTGGCCATCCTTCGAGACCGCTGCGCTAAGAGCGCGGCCTCCTCAGGGTGAGGGCTTTTACGCGTTGCGCGCCCAAAATCACATGGCCCGGCCATATCCGTCCGCAACCAGGCTTTCCGCACCGGGCACGGGGTGGTATGGCGAGGGCGACGCCATACATACAAAAGGCCCATGTCCACAGCGCCAACGCCTCGCAAGCTGAAGAAGGGCGACCACGTCTTTCTGATCGACGGGTCGTCATTCATCTTCCGTGCGTATTTCGCCATGTTCAAGGCTGCGCAGAGCCGCGGGCGCAACTTTACGCGCTCGGACGGCATGCCGACGGGCGCGGTGTTCACCTTCTGCAACATGCTGTGGAAGCTGTTGCGCGAGGGCCTCAACGGGGTCATGCCGACCCACATGGCGGTGGTTTTCGACCATTCCGGTACGAGCTTCCGCAACCAGATCTTTGCCGACTACAAGGGCCACCGCCCCGAGCCGCCGGACGAGTTGGTGCCGCAATTCCCGCTGATGCGGGAAGCCGTGCGCGCTTTCGGGCTGATTCCGATCGAGCAGGAAGGCTTCGAGGCCGACGACCTGATCGCGACCTATGCGCGCGTCGCGCTGGAAGCGGGCGCCGACGTGTCGATCATCGCCGGCGACAAGGACCTTATGCAATTGGTGCGTCCCGGCATCATGATGTTCGATCCGATGCCCGGCAATGAGCGCCGCATCGGCGCCGAGGAGGTCGCGGAAAAATTTGGCGTGCCGCCCGAAAAAGTGCCGGACGTCCAGGCATTGATCGGCGACACGACCGACAATGTGCCGGGCGTCCCGGGGATCGGCGTCAAGACCGCCGCCCAGCTCATCAATGAGTACGGCGATCTCGAGACGTTATTGGCGCGGGCCTCCGAGATCAAGCAGGAGAAGCGGCGGCAATCCCTGATCGAATTCGCTGAGCAGGCCCGCATGTCCAAACGCCTCGTGCTGCTTGACGACCACATCGAATTGAAATGCCCGCTGGAAAATTTGCCGCTCGATGGGCGCGATCCCAGAAAGCTGATCGCGTTCCTGAAGGCCATGGAGTTCACAAATCTGACCAAGCGGGTCGGCGAGGCGACCGGCGTTGATCCGAATGCAATCGACCCCGATCCGGCCTTGCGCGCTGACCGCGCGGAAACGATCGCGTCCGAGCCGGGGCCCGCTGCTTCGGTCAGTGAAGAAGCTCCTGCCGCAACGCCTGCGGCCGCTGCCCGCCAGCTATCGCTCGCGCTGCCGCCGGTGGCGTCTGACCGCAAGCGCCCCGCCGGCCTGCGAGCGGAGCCGACTACGCCGCTCGGGCTCGTGCGCCAACGCATGGCCGAAATTTCCGGCCGGAAGATTGATCGCTCCGGCTATCAGGCGATCCGTGACGCCAACGGACTGCAGCGGTGGATTGCGCAGGCCACGGATCGCGGCGCCGTCGCGATCGACCTCGTCACCACCTCTACCGATCCGATGATCGCGGCGTTGATCGGTGTGTCGCTCGCGCTTGCCCCCAACCAGGCGGCCTATGTGCCGCTCGGTCACCGCAACAGCAACGACCTCCTCGCAGGCGGCGGTCTCGCGGACGGGCAAGTGCCCGAGCATGAAGCCCTCGCGCTTCTCAAGCCGATGCTTGAAGACGCTGGCGTGCTCAAGGTCGGTCACGATTTGAAGCATGATGCCCTGGTGCTCGACCGCCATGGCATCTCGCTCAAGTCGTTCGACGACGTGATGCTGATGTCTTACGTGCTGGATGCCGGGCGCAGCGGCCACGGGCTCGAAGAGCTGTCCCGGCGGCATCTCGGCCACACCATGCTCAACATGGCCGACGTTGTCGGCAAAGGGCGGACGCTGGCGCCATTCGAAACGGTGGAGGTGGCGCGCGCCTGCGCTATCTGCGCCGAGACTGCTGACGTCCTGCTGCGCGTCTGGCGCCTGCTCAGCGCGCGCCTCGTCGCGGAGCGCGTGGCGACGGTCTACCAGACGCTGGAGCGTCCGCTGGTTCCGGTCCTCGCCCGCATGGAGCGACGCGGCATCGCGATCGACAGCGAGGTGCTGTCGCGGCTGTCCGGCGATTTTGCGCAAAAAGCGGCGGCGCTTGAAGCCGAGATTCATGAGATTGCCGGCGAGCCGCTCAACCCTGGCAGCCCGAAGCAGATCGCCGATATTCTGTTCGGCAAGATGAAACTTCCGGGCGGACGGAAAACCAAGACGGGGGCCTGGTCCACGTCTGCCTCCGTTCTCGACGATCTGGCCGAGGAGGGCCACCTTCTGCCGACCAAGATCCTCGAGTGGCGGCAGATCAGCAAGCTGCGCTCGACTTACACGGACCTTCTGCCGTCGTTCGTCAATCCGGATACCGGCCGGGTCCACACCAACTTTGCACTCGCCTCGACGTCGACGGGGCGGCTCTCATCGTTCGACCCCAATCTGCAGAACATTCCGATCCGGACCGAGGAAGGCCGCAAGATCAGGCGCGCGTTCATCGCGGCGCCCGGCACGAAGCTCATATCAGCCGACTACTCGCAAATCGAACTGCGGCTTCTTGCCGAAATTGCCGATATTCCGGCGCTCAAACGGGCATTCCGGGAGGGAACCGACATTCACGCGATGACGGCGAGCGAGATGTTCAACGTGCCGGTAAAAGACATGCCGGGCGAAGTGCGCCGCCGCGCCAAGGCGATCAATTTCGGAATCATCTACGGCATCTCGGCGTTCGGTCTCGCCAACCAGCTCGGAATCTCGCGCGAGGAAGCCGGCGCGTACATCAAGAAATACTTCGAACGCTTTCCTGGCATCCGGGCTTTCATGGACACAACCAAGGAGGCCTGCCGGCAGAGCGGCTACGTGACGACGTTGTTCGGCCGCAAATGCCACTACCCGGACATCAACGCATCGAACCCGTCGATCCGCTCCTTCAACGAGCGCGCAGCCGTCAATGCGCGTTTGCAAGGCACCGCCGCCGACATCATCCGCCGCGCCATGGTTCGCATGGACGAAGCCTTGGCGCGGGAGCGCCTGGCGGCGCAAATGCTGCTGCAGGTCCATGACGAACTCGTGTTTCAGGCGCCGGAAAACGAGATCGACCGCACCATTCCGGTTGTCAAGCGCGTGATGGAAGAAGCGCCGCTGCCGGCCGTTGCGCTCACGGTGCCGCTCCACGTCGATGCGCACGCCGCGGACAATTGGGAGGAGGCGCATTGAGGAGCGAACTCCCTCCCCGGCTTGCGGGAAGGGCTGGGGAGGGTCCTTGCGGCGAGGTCAGCACCGTGAGCCCCCCCTCGCCGGCGCTCCGCCGCAAGCGGGGGGGGAACCGCACCGCCCTCGCGCCCTACCCCGCTTTCATCGCCGGCTCAACAACCGCGCGGCATTCGCCGAAGCCGATGCGGGCGAAGCCCGCCCGCTCGCAATAGCCGCGGAAGATCACCTCATCGCCGTCCTCAAGGAAGCGGCGCGTTTCACCGCCTGGCAGCGCGATCGGCTCGCGGCCGCCTCTGCTCAGCTCCAGCAGGCTCGCCCAGCTTTCGGGCTCAGGACCCGACACCGTGCCGGAGGCCATCAGGTCGCCGATCTCGAGATTGCAGCCGTTGCTGGTGTGGTGGGCGACCATCTGGGCGACGGTCCAGTAGACCTGCGCGAACGACCCGCGGCTCAGGCGGAACGGCGATATGCCCTCGTCGCGCATTTTTGCCGTAAGAATATAGGCCTCCAAGATGATATCGAGACCGCCTTCCGCCTGATCCTGCGGCGCCAGAAGATGAGGGAGCGGCGCGGGATCGCCCGCCGGCCGCGCGAAAGCTGCGGTCCGGAACGGCGCCAGCGCCGCCGCGGTGACGACGAAAGGCGATACCGTCGTGGCAAAATTCTTGGCGAGGAACGGGCCGAGCGGTTGGGCTTCCCACGCCTGGATGTCGCGCGCCGACCAGTCGTTGAGCAGACAATAGCCGAACACATGCGCGCCAGCCTCGGCGATCGGGACCGGCACGCCCAGCGTCGAGGGCCGGCCGATATAGAAGCCCAGTTCCAGCTCATAGTCGAGGCTGCGAGCCGGCCGGTAGACCGGCGCGGGGTCCTCGGCGCGCTTGGTCTGGCCCAGCGGCCGCCGCACCGGCGCGCCGCTCACCTGCACCGAGGAGGCGCGGCCGTGATAGGCGACGGGCACGTACTTGTAGTTCAGCAGCAGCGGATTGTCGGGGCGGAACAATCGGCCCGTGTTGGTGGCGTGGAAGATCGAGGCGAAGAAATCCGTGAAGTTGCCGATCTGCACCGGAACGAAAAATTCCGCAGCGGCGATCGGAGTGAGATCGGTCTCCACACGGGACCGCCGCTCCGCGTCGGTGGCGCTGAGGAGTTGCGATAATTCGGAACGCAGCGCTGCCCAGTAGGCCGGCCCAAGCCTCATCAGGTCATTGAGATGCGGAGCCGCACAAGCTGCCGCGGCATGTCCGGCGGCGCCGTTAAGGAGGTCCGCCACGGCGGCGATGTCGAGAAGGTCATCCCCGATGGCGACGCCGATCCGCGGCGCGCCCGTCGCGCTGCGACGACGGAACGCGCAGTAGGGGAGGTTCTGAATCGGAAAAGCGCACCCCGGCACATTGGCGGTGGCAATGAAGCTTTTCAGCGCCGGGTCGTGGGTCTGATCGATTATCATTGAACGTGCCCAACTATCCGGCCGCCCGTCCGATGCGGCCCAGATGCGTAAAGCCGAAGCCGGCCTGGTACTTCAAGCCGTAGCCGAGCGCCCGGTCGATGCCGCAATGGGCAAACCAGACGAGGGCGACCGCCATCGCCGGTTCGTATGGCACGAACAGGCCCGCAAGCGCCAGAAGGATCGGGCCGGCGATCGTGTGCAGAGCATTGTAGGCGATGGCGCCCACGCGCCCTCCCGCCAGATAGCCGAGAAAGGACAGGTCAGGGGCGAGGAACAGAATCGCAAAGAGCCACCAGCTCTCGCCCAGCCGCGAATACAGGACGAGTGCGATCGCGAAAATGCCGGCGCCTTCGATGCGCAGCAGCATGCGCGGCATGCCGGTCACAGCGGGAGCAGGGGTATCCACGGGGAAGTCCTTTCCGGTCCCTGTTTTGACCATAGCACCGTAGCCGGGAGGGAGGGACGCGACTTCGCGGTCCCGTAATCCGGGATCAGCGGTTCCTCTGCGGCGCAGCCGTGCCCGGACTCCGCGTCAAAAATGTCAAACGAACGCCCAAGGCGCACGGCCCTCGGGGACTTGTCGGCGTCCAAGCGACCGATTGAACCCGCTATCGGTCACAATCCAAAGCCATTCCCACTCTCGCCAACTCCGGGCGGGGCCGGGGTCAAAGCGGCCCCCTGCCACGCCGGGGACGCCCGCCGTTGGAGGGCCGCTCCCGGATTGTGTTTCGCTCCATCCGGGCTGCGGATCCCCCCGTCCGGTCACTTCGCCTTCGCATACGGATAGACCACGTCGCCGGATTTGTATTCGGCGGGCGTGACCACGGTCTGCGTATTCATGGTGCGGAACTGCTCGACGTCGTTGCCCTTCACGTCGTGGAACTGGATTTGCAGGACGCGCTCCTGGGCCCACTCGCCGTCCTTGCCAAATTTGACGTCGCCCACCACCGTCTTGAACGTGTTGGCGCGCAGGTAGTCGGCGAGCTTCTTGTCCTCGGTGCTCTTCGTTCCCTCGATCGCCTGCGCCAGCACCTGGAGCTGCGCGTAACCCCACGGCGCGAGGTAATAGCCGAACGCATCGACGCCCTCGGCCTGGGCGCGCGCCTGGTACTTCTTGAGGAGGTCCTCGACGCCGGGAAATTGCATCTTGGGCACCGGCAGCCACATGTCGTAATTGACGAAGCCGTTGAGCATCGGGCCAAGCTGCGCCTTGAGCGCGGTGGCCTGCAGGCCCACCATGGCGCCGCCGATCATCTTTGGTTTGAAGCCGATCTCGTTGACCGCCTTCACCATGCCGACAGAGTCGGGCGGATAGGAGCAGATCACCACGAGGTCAGGATTGGTGGCTGCGATCGCGCGCACGATCGGGGCGAAATCGGTGGTGGAGGGCGGATAGGTCTTGTCATAGACGATCTTCAGCTTCGCTTTTTTGGCGTTCTCGCGGGCGCCGTCCGAAGAGTTGCGGGAGAATTCCTGATCGGCCGCAACGATCGCGACCGTCTGCGGCTTCGGATTCTGCGCCATCGCGACTTCGAAAAAGCCCCTGGTGAAAGCCGGCTTCGGATCGGGGCCCATCGGAATCATGGCGAAGTAGTTCGGGTATTTGAACTCCTCGTTCACCGCAAGCGCGAACAGGCTGATGAACATCTTATTCTTCGAGATCACGACCGGCATCGCCGGCGCGACCTGGGCGGTCGCATAGGGCCCAATGATGAGATCGACCTTGTCCACGTCGAGAAGCTTTGTGTAGATGCCCGGCACCGTCGAGGGATTGCTCTGGTCGTCGTAGTAGACGAGCTTGACGGGCCGGCCAAGCAGGCCGCCCTTCGCGTTGACATCCTCTTCCCAGATTTTCTGGGCGAGGAGCGCTGATTTGCCGTTGGCCGCAAGGCCTCCGGTCATCGCCATGCTGAAGCCGATCTTGATCGGCGCGCCCGATTGCGCGGCGGCGTCGCCAGCAAGACCCGCCAATGCGGTTACAGCGGCGAGGGCCGCGAGAGCGGATTTGAGCTTCGAGAGCATATCGTCTCCTCCCGTTGACTTGTTCGCGAATGGCGTCGTGTCGGCGGATATTAGAGCCATTCGAAAGCCGTCCGCCAGAGGCGCGGCGTCACAGACGCGAGGTTAACAAGAGGCCTCTTTGGAATCTTGAGTGGGTGAGGAAGGTCGAGGCGGCGTCCGCGTGCCCGCCGCCCACTGCCCAAGCGAGAGAGCCGGTAGGACGGGCGGCGCGCCCACGGCGCGCCGCCGGCAAGCGAGGGAGGGCAGGCCGGTGGTGGGCATGGCGCACTGAAGTCGGGCTTGCCCAACTTCGGCGCCATGGATGCGTGGAAATCGGCAACGGCCGATTTCGGTGCGCGCGCCTTTGCCCAATACAGTTAGCGCAAGGCGATTCGAACTACCCGCCGCCCGCGGAGGAGGGTGGTGCGGAACCCGTCGCATCGCCGCCTTCGACCACGACGGTCTCAACCTCTCCCGCACCATTGCGACGGAACGCCGCGGCTTCTTCATATTCGGGCGACTGGAAACATGCGACGCCCTGTTCGAACGAGTCGAATTCCACGACGACAAAGCGATGGAATTTCTCGGGGCCTTCCATGATCTGGAAGCGGCCGCCGCGGGCGAGCACGCGGCCGCCGTATTTGGCGAAGATGGCCGGGATGCGATCCGTATATTTCTTATACTCGACCGGATCAATGATGCGCGAACGTGCGACCCAATACGCAGGCATGTCCCTTCCCCATTCGTCCAAAACGTGCGCCGAAGTTTATGCGGACGAGTCCATTCGGCAAAATTCGAATGCGAATTTGTGTTAATAACGGGCCTCGCGCAAACGCACGATCGAAAATCCTTCAGGAGACATGCCATGCCGCTTCAACATCTGCAGCATTTTCTGATCCAGACCGAGGACCTGGAAAAGACCAAGGACTGGTACGTGGACGTGCTCGGAATGCGGGTCGGACCGCACCCGGATTTCAAGTTTCCGGTGTACTGGCTCTATCTCGGAGACGACGACGTGCTGCACCTCACCCAGGGCGGCTCACAAGTCTCAGAGAACCGCTTGAAATATCTCGGCCAGCAGTCGACCGCGACCGAGGGCTCGGGCGTCGTCGATCACGTGGCGTTTCGCGCCACCGGCCTCATGGATCTGATCGAACATCTCAAGCGCAAGGGGGTCGATTTCAAGGAACGCCGCGTCGACGACCAGGGCCTCTACCAGCTGTTTCTTATCGATCCCAACGGGGTCAAGATCGAGCTGAACTTCGAAGCCGCCGAAGCGTGGGGCCGCGAGCCGGAGCTGATGGCGACGGCGCTGGAATCTTAGGGTGGGCAAAGGCCGAACGGGGCCGTCTTAGGACAGCCACAACAATAACTGCTTCACTTCATTGGTTCGTCTTGAGCGCAAAAAACAACCTGAAGTTGACAACACCCAGATGGGGCATATAATAATGGGTTCAGTTATCATGGTTATCAGGGGATAAGTAAAAGCACCGGAACAGCCTCAGATTTTCGAAATTCCCTGTTATTTTCCCTGTTCTCAGGGAATTTTGGACCGCCGGTCTTCGGAAGATTGGCGGTGAGAGTGCCGACGCAGCCATAAGGAGATGCCGATAACTGCTTCACGTTCGCCGGTTTGGCGCTGTCGAGAAAAGATTCACTTAATGTTGCTGCTGTCCTTTGGCCGGCCCGAGAACAGGCTACGATGTCCTAAGCTTGCGGAGGCCGAAGCGGGTGAAGGGCCACAAGAGATCCCCATTCAGCCCAACTGTCCGATTGCCACATATGCTGCCAAGGAGGCCCAATTTTTGAATCAGGCTTGCCGTCTCCGTTCTGCTGTCGGCGAGTTGATTCGATTGTGGCGCGTATGCCGATTCCAGCGAGGTAACCGACTTGAACGGCCGTCACAACCGCTACCGTCGTCAAGACGATCGACCAGAAGCTGTCGCCGCGGGCGATTCCAATTATTATTGAAAGATTGATGGCGAACATAACAGCATGCACGAGGACCAAAACCTTGTATCGCAGACCAAGCACGATGCCTGCCGCGATGCCAACAATTGCCAATTCAAACGCCATCATCCCCTGCGCGCAATGCTGTACGCAAAATCGACCAATCCCCGCTGTTTGCGGCCATTCGCTAGGAAAAATAGCAGATTTTCGTGGAAACAACTGTGCGCCAGGAGACACTGCGCGACGATTCCTCAGAAATCGCGGAATGCTAACAGCGGGATACAGCCCGCCGGCCAGCACCCGGTTACCGGATCACCGCTCGTTCGGCGTGAAACGCTGTATTACGTACGCCCAATTTGAGAGTTGAACTGCGCATTGCGGCTGCCGATGATGGACGCAAAAACCGGTCCGGCTGCCGCATGAATGACGATTCCTGTCAGGTAACCGAATTGAATCGCCGTCCCAAGTATGATCACTGCCAGGACAATCGAGCCCCACCCATCGCCGTGCGCAACTCCGCCCGCCACTGCGAATATCATGGCCAAAGCAATCGCCGGCGCGAGGACGAAAACCTTGAATCGCAGACCCAGCACAATGCCTCCCAGGACGCCGATAACTGCCAGCTCAAGCCCCATTGCGCCCCTCCACCCAAGGTTGGGTACCCAAATTCCGAGACGGCCAGAAGGGTCGCCCCTTTGTTTATCTTTCAGTGACGCTAGCGTCACAAATCGGCCGAGCCGCGGCTATTCGCGGCCATTCGCTGGGCATTACTGAGATTTTCCCCAGACAAAGTATGTTCGGCACAAGTAAAGCATGGCAGTTCCGAAGACGTTCATAGAGTACGAGTTGCGACAAAACTAAGCCTAAAGTATTGTCCCGTGGCGCTCGCGAAGCCGCATTTGAACGGCGGCAGCCGAACCCGGTTCCGGCAAAATCCTTAAATAATCCAAAGCGTTGACATACATGGCGGCAGTTCCACGGAACCGCAATGCGACGCGGCGCAAGGCCTCCGGCCTATGTCGTCGAATCGTCGTGATCAGTCGCCACGCAAGAACCCGGAGCTGACGCTCTCCCTCAGACCGCCGCGAGTTGGGCGCTTTTGAGGTTGGCCATAGCCCTTATGCCCTCCCTGCACGCCGAGGAGGTAGCGAGAGGGGCGATGGGGTGGGGAAGGGAGTCGGGGACCTGGATTAGCCGTTGTCCTCGCGTGTGGGTTGCCCGCAAGAACGGACTTTGCCGGTCAATCGGGTTCGGGGGTGAGCACACGCCCCCTGGTCTCGGGGAGCAGCAACGCTGCGATGACAAGGAGGCCGTGGACGATCAGGGCGAAGACAGCCCAGTGGCAATCTCATTCTGTGCTAACTCCAGCCATTGCGTCACCCGACCACGCCTCACCGGATCACCGCAAGGCAACCAGGTTCCGGACGAGTCGTAGCGCCGCCAGATAGACAAGGATGGCAGTCGATCCCCATAAGACCGTGTCGCCGTCCACTAATGTCGGGACTTGTCTGCGTGGATTGAGCGCGTAATAGGCCTTGTCCACTTGGTTGCGCCCACCCGCTGCCAGCGGAATCTCGATCTCGCGGTAAGGAACGCGAAGGAGCGCCATGAGAAGGCGCGCCTTGTAGGAGTTGCCGGACGGCTGTCGACCGTAAAGCTGAATCATTTTGGCTCTCGCTGGTCGCGCCCGCGTTGTTTCCGTTGTCGGCAGATCAGAACAGCGACAGTTGATTGTTCTTGAGATCCGTCACCAGCATGCAGCCGGGCGCATGGGTGATCGCGAACGGCGGCTTGGCCGCCGCGATCGCCGCCTGTGGGGTGACGCCGCACGCCCAGAACACCGGCAGTTCGCCGGCCTCGATCGGAACGGCGTCGCCGTAGTCAGGCTTGCCGAGGTCGCTCACTCCGATGGCTTCCGGAAAACCGATATGCACCGGCGCGCCGTGCACGGCCGGCAGCCGCGTGGTGACTTGAATGGCGCGAATCGCGTCGGCAGGCTTCATTGGACGCATTGAAACCACCAGCGGTCCATGAAAGCGCCCCGCCGATTGCGTCGCGATGTTGGTCCGGTACATCGGGACATTGCATCCGCCTGCAATATGGCGGAGCGGAATGTCGTTCTGCAGCAAGGCTTCTTCAAACGAGAACGAACAGCCGATAACGAAACTGACGAGGTCGTCGCGCCACATCGGCGTGACGTCGGTCGGCGAACCGACGAGCTTGCCGTGCTCCCACACGCGGTAGCGCGGAAGATCGGTGCGGACGTCAAGGCCAGCGCCGAGCGCCGGCAGCACGGGGCTTCCGGCCTCCGACACGGCTAGCAAGGGGCACGGCTTGGGGTTGGCGTGGCAAAAGCGCAGAAAGTCATCGGCCCAGTCGCGCGGCAATATGGCGAGATTGCCCTGCACGTATCCGGGTGCGAGACCGGCCGTCGGCCCGTCAAACCGGCCCGATCTGCACTCCCGCCGCACATCGCAGCCGGTCGGCATACGGATGAGAGACGGCGCGAGATTGCTTGCATCCATCGGGTGGCCTCCTCATGGCTGGCGGGGCATGATCTCGCCCAATCGTGATCTTGTCCAATTACCTGTTTTCGATATTTTGATAAATGGAACTTATCAGAACGGGCGAGAGTTCCGGTGAAACGGAATCGCTTCAGGCCGTCCATTGCCCGTCCCCCGGACATCGTCGCCGGGTTTATCCGGGGGCGTCTTTCAGGCTTGCACAAAGACAGGCCGGGACAAGCCGGCCGCGACGCTGGTTAAAGACACGGGATGCTTCAGCCTGATCGGAATCAGCTCTGCCGCTCATGAACGCGAAGAAAAGGATCTATTCTGCCTATGCAAATTCCGCCGAGCCGGAGAAGAGGATCCTTTCACCCGATTTCAAGATCCTTGAGACCTTCGTAAAGGTTGCGAACCTGCGCAGCTTTCGCCAGGCGGCCAAAGCGCTCAAAACGACTCAGCCCCTGGTCTCGACGCGCATCAAGCAGCTCGAGGAATATCTGCGCATCCGCCTCATCGAACGCGACCGTCGGCTGGTCGCCCTCACGCCCAAGGGGCAGGAATTCCTTGTCCATGCCGAACGGCTGATCGGCGTGCGTGATGACATGATCGACACGTTCCGCGACCCTGCGACCGTGAGCGGCATCGTGCGGCTGGGCGTATCGGAAAGCATCGTTCACACCTGGCTGCCGACGCTGATGAAGCGCGTCAACAACGCCTACCCCAATCTCGAATTCGAGATCGAAGTCGACATATCGCCGCGGCTGCGCGACGGCCTCGTCAGGCGGGATCTGAACCTTGCATTCTTGCTGGGGCCGGTCGACGGCCCCAATGTCTACAGCCGCCCGCTTTGTTCTTTTCCGGTGGCGTTCGTTGCCCACGAAGACATCGAGTTTCCGGTGAAGTCGATTGGGCTGGAACACATCGCAGAGCGCAAGATCATCACGTTCGCGCGTCACACTCTGCCGCATATGGCCCTGCGCGAGCTTTTAGCCCGCAGCGGGCTTCGCGCAACCATCTGGGCCAGTGCATCATTGGAAGCCGTGGTGCAAATGGCGCTTGACGGCCTCGGCATTGCGGTCATTCCGCCGGCCATTATCGAAAAGAAAGTTGACGCGCGCGAAAGGCTGCGCCGCTTGAACACCAAGATCAAGCTTCCCAATCTGAACTATGTAGCGAGTTGGCCCACCGCGCCCGACGCCAGCGACGACACGACAGTGCGGAAGGTGGTTGCGATCGCCGCAAAGGTCGCGCGAGAGTGGCCGAAAATCGCGTGATAAATTGGACTTATCAAAATTCGCCAAAATGACGATTGGACAAGATCTGGCAGGACGTATTTGCTCCGTGCGCCGCCAGCGTCCGGACGCGGGCGTCTCACCCGCATGCTTTTGAGCGTCGGACAGGGCGGGCGAGACGCGCGCGGTGGCAGGGAGGCAAACAGGCGATAAGGCGATGAAGCGATGACGACAGCAGGCCGATGGGAATTCTGGATCGACCGCGGCGGCACGTTCACGGACGTGATCGGCCGGCGGCCCGATGGCACGCTCGCCGCCTGCAAGCTGCTGTCGGAAAATCCGGGCGCCTATCGCGACGCTGCGGTGGAGGGCATCCGCAATCTCCTCGGGCTCAAGGCGGGCGAACCGATCCCGGCGGGGCTTATCGACGCCGTCAAGATGGGCACCACGGTCGCCACCAATGCATTGCTGGAGCGCAAAGGCGCCCGCACCCTGCTCCTCACCACCAAAGGATTCCGCGACGCCCTCAAGATCGGCTACCAAGCGCGGCCGAAAATCTTCGCCCGCCACATCATCAAACCGGACATGCTTTTTGAGCGCGTGGTCGAAGTCGCCGAGCGCGTGCGCGCTGACGGCGCCGTCGAGTCAACGCCCGATCTTGACGCGTTGCGCCGCGATCTCGAGCGGGCGAGAGCAGACGGCATCGAAGCCGTCGCAATCGTGTTCATGCACAGCTACCACTATCCTGAGCACGAACGGCAGGCGGCGTCGCTCGCGCGCGGCATGGGATTCCTCCAGGTCTCGGTCAGCCACGAGGTGTCGCCGCTGATCAAGCTGGTGGGCCGCGGCGACACGACCGTGGTCGATGCCTATCTGTCGCCGATTCTGCGGCGCTATGTGGCCGGAGTGACGGAGGAGCTTTCCTCATTTCCCTCTGGGGGGGCGAGGTCGGCCGGCGCCAGCGGGCCGGGAGGGGCTGACAGCGGTGCCCGAGATGAGGGAAGGCATCACCCCGCCCCGGATCGTCTTCGGCGATCCGGCCCTCCCCTTGCAGGGAAGGGTGAACAGAACACCCGCCTCATGTTCATGATGTCCTCGGGCGGATTGACGGCGGCGGACCTGTTCAAGGGCAAGGACGCAATCCTCTCGGGCCCCGCGGGCGGCGTCGTCGGCATGGCGCAAACGGGGCGCGAGGCTGGCTTTGCCAACCTTATCGGCTTTGATATGGGCGGCACCTCGACCGACGTATCGCATTTCGACGGCGAATATGAGCGCGCCTTCGAGACCGAAGTCGCAGGCGTGCGGATGCGCGCCCCGATGATGTTGATTCACACCGTGGCGGCGGGCGGCGGCTCGGTTTTGCACTTTGACGGCGCGCGCTTTCGCGTCGGCCCCGACTCGGCCGGCGCCAATCCCGGACCGAAATGCTATCGCCGCGGCGGGCCGTTGGCTGTCACCGACGCCAACGTCATGGTCGGCAAGCTGATGCCGGACTTCTTTCCCCATATTTTCGGACCCCGGCAGGATCAGCCGCTCGACGCCGAGGCCGTGCAGCAAGCTTTCACTGAGCTGGCGGGCGAAGTGAGCCGCGATCTAGGCGGCACGCGAAGCGCGGAGGAGATTGCCGACGGCTTTATCAAGATTGCGGTCGAGAACATGGCGAATGCAATCAAGAAGATTTCCGTGCAGCGCGGCTATGACGTGACGCGCTACGCGCTCAACTGCTTTGGCGGCGCCGGCGGCCAGCATGCCTGCCTGGTCGCTGACGCGCTCGGCATGACCACCGTGCTGATCCATCCGTTTTCGTCGCTGATGTCCGCCTACGGGATGGGGCTCGCGGACATCCGGGCGACGCGGCAGCAGGCCATTGAGCAGCCGTTGGGAGAGGCCGCGGTCGCCTCCGTCAAGGCCGTCGGCGAGCGCCTTGGCGCCGATGCGCGCGCCGAACTGCAGCGTCAGGGCGTGCGAGACCTCGATGTCATCGTGGATGTGCGCGCGCATGCTCGTTATGCCGGCACCGATACTGCGCTGGTGGTGCCGGCGTTTACATTCGCTTCTCCCTGCCTTGTAAGCGGGTCGATCGCACGTGGCACGGCGGCGCCTGCTCCCTTCCCCCTAGTGGGGGATCGGCGTGCGGGGGCGAGCGAGTTGGCTCCGGACGCGCCCACTGGCGCGGCGCCCACCCCCGGCCCCTCTCCACAAGGGGAAGGGGAGACTCCCACGATTGCGCATCTGAAATCGGCCTTCGAGGCCGCCCACAAGGCGCGTTTCGGCTTTATCGATCCAACAAAGGAACTCGTCGTCGAAGCCGTGTCGGTCGAAGCGGTCGGCGGCGGCGCGAAATTTTCCGAACCTGTGTTAGCCGCCACCACTGCGCCCCTCCCTTTGCCGAAACGACGGACGCGCTTTTTCTCAGGCGGCGCGTGGCGCGAGGCCGCGATCTACCTGCGCGATCAGCTCGCGCCCGGCCATCAGGTCTCCGGGCCCGCAATCCTCATCGAACCGCACCAGACCGTGGTGGTCGAGGACGGCTGGCGGGCGCAAGTGTCGGCGAAAAACCACCTCATCCTGACCCGCCGAGTGCCGCTTGAACGCGCTCACGCCATCGGCACTGCGGCCGATCCGGTGATGCTCGAGGTATTCAATAATCTTTTCATGTCGATTGCCGAGCAGATGGGCGTGTCGCTGCAGAACACCGCCTATTCGGTGAACATCAAGGAGCGGCTCGATTTCTCCTGCGCGGTATTCGCTCATGACGGTTCTCTGGTGGCCAATGCGCCTCACATGCCGGTGCACCTCGGCTCCATGGACCGCGCCGTCGAGAGCATCATCCGGGAAAACGCCGGCCGCATCCGGCCGGGCGACGTCTATGCGATCAACGCGCCCTATAACGGCGGCACCCACCTGCCGGACATCACGGTTTGCACGCCGGTCTTCGACGACGCCGGGAAAGAGATCCTGTTCTGGGTCGCAAGTCGTGGCCACCACGCCGATGTGGGCGGCATCTCGCCTGGCTCTATGTCGCCCAACGCCAGGACGATTGAGGAGGAAGGCGTCTATATCGACAATTTCAAGGTGGTCGATCGCGGTCACTTCCGCGAGGCGGAGCTCTACGCGCTCCTCAGCGGCGCCAAATACCCGGCCCGCAATGCACTCCAGAACGTCAACGACATCAAAGCTCAAATCGCCGCCAACGAGAAAGGGGTGCAGGAGCTGCGCAAGATGACGGCGCAATTCACGCTGCCGGTGGTGAAGGCCTATATGCAGCACGTGCAGGACAACGCCGCCGAAAGCGTGCGCCGCGTTATCGACCGGCTCCATGATTCCGAATTCGCCTACGAGATGGATCAGGGCGCCGTCATCCGCGTGAAGATCACGGTCGACAAGGAAAAGCGTGAGGCGACCGTCGACTTCACCGGCACCTCGCCGCAGCAGCCCACCAATTTCAACGCCCCCGAGCCGGTGACGCGCGCCGCCGTGCTCTACGTGTTCCGCGTCATGGTGGACGACGACATTCCGATGAATGCCGGCTGCCTGCGGCCGATCAATATTGTGATCCCGCCGCGCTCGATGCTGTCGCCCGAATACCCCGCCGCCGTCGTGGCCGGAAACGTGGAGGTGAGCCAGGCGGTGACCGACACGCTGTTCGGCGCGCTCGGGGCGCTCGCGGCCGCCCAGGGCACCATGAACAACCTCAACTTCGGCAATGAGCGTTATCAATATTATGAGACGATCTGTTCAGGCTCGCCCGCGGGGCCGGGTTTCCCCGGCACCGATGCGGTACATACCCATATGACGAATACGCGCCTCACCGATCCGGAGGTGCTGGAATTCCGCTATCCGGTGGTGCTGGAGGATTTCCATATTCGCCCCGGCTCGGGCGGACGCGGAAAATGGAACGCAGGCGACGGCGTCCGTCGCACCATCAGGTTTCTCGAAAAAATGGAATGCACGATTCTTTCCGGCCACCGCCGCGTGCGGCCGTTCGGGCTTGCGGGCGGGGAGCCAGGCCAGGTCGGCGAGAACTGGGTGCGCCGCGCCGACGGCCGCATGGAGCGTCTTCAGGGCGCCGACGCCACGACGGTGGAGGCCGGCGACGCCATCATCATTCAGACGCCGACTGCGGGCGGATACGGGAAGGCGTGAGACTTTAGTCTTGCCGGGCCGCCACGGACTGCAGGCAGCGGCGGCTCGCCGCAAGCTCGGCTTCGTAATAGGCGACGTCCGCAAGCAGCAGCGGATTCTGCACCGCCATGCTGCGCGCCTTTTCGAGGAACTCGGCGAGTTGCCTGATACGGAGCGCTTCCTGGTCGGCCGGCCGCGAGCAGCGCGCGGCCGGGAGTCCGTTCGGCGCGCTCAGGGACTGGACAGGTCCGAGGGGCTGCGCATCAGAGACTGACTGAGCGCCAAGAAACACGCCCGCAACAATCGCAAGTTCAGTGAAGAGGCGACGCAACGTGCTCATGGCGACTTCCAATTTTCGTTATGCAGCGAGGTTTCTCGCTGATATGACGAATATGTATTGGTCATTCCGACACCGGGAAGGTTCATTAACGTTAACAAAATCGTTACCGCCTCGGATGGCGGTGCGACCGGAGCAGTAACAAGAGTGACGAGGCTTTCGCTGGTGTCGTCCAGAGACGTAGGGCGCAATGAGAAGCGCATTGCGCCTCCTGGTGCGCAAGGCCGGCGCGGTCTCCGCGCCGGCCTTGGTAGCCTGGTCTCGGTAGCCGGGTCTTGGTAGCCGGGCCTTTGGGATGAGGCGGCGCAATACGCTTGGCTTATTGCGCCTTACATGAAATCTGGCCTAGCGCGCCTGCTGGATGGCCGTCAGCATCCACGGTCCGCCGCTCGTGCGGCGGAAGGTCCACGCTTCAGCGACCTCCTGCGGCCCGCCCTCGACGACCCGCCCGCTGGCGCGGTCAACCATGATGTCGTTGAGCGCAAACCGCATCGCGACGGTCGCATATTCGGTGCTGCCCTCGCGCCAGGCTTCCGCAAGATCGCCCTGCAGGAGCTTGACATCAGAGATGCGGTTTACGACGCCGCGGCTCGCATTCTGCGCCAGGTCCTCAGAGAAATACGAAACCATCTCGGGCGTAGCGCGGGCGCGCAGCGCGTTGAGGTCCTCGTTGCCGTACGCGGTCTGAATGTCGCCGAGCAGCCGCTCGAACGCGTCATAGTCGGCACTGGTGATGCCCACATCATCGCTGCGCTGACGAGCGCCGGCGCTGCCTGCGCTCTGCGCGCCGCCGAGGCCCAGGCCCCCGAGAAAGCTCGTCGATAAATTGTCGCGATAGAGCGGTCCCGCATAGGCCGGCTCGCTGCGGCGCTGGAACCAACGCCAGAGGAACATGGCGAGGAACGCGATCAGCGCGAGCTGGAAGATGAGCCCGAGGAACGAGACCAGGCCGAAAACGCCGCCAAAGAAACCGTGGCCGAACAGCAGCCCGAACAGGCCGGCGCCGAGAAAGCCTGCCGCAAGCCCGCCCCAGAACCCGGAGCGGCCAAAGCCAAAGAAGCCGCCCGGTGACGGCGAGAAGCCGGGGCGGGGATTGCCGAAATTCGGCTGCGTCATGGACCGCTCCACCGGAGCGGCCGACGGCATGGTTGATGTCGGCGGCGGCGCCGAGAATGTGCGCGATCCGCGGCTGCCCAGGCTGGCGCCTCCGCCAATGCGCGCATCGGCGTTGGAAACCAGCAAGCCGGTCGTGGCCGCCACAATCGCCAGAGCCACGAGAACCCGATAAATCTTGCGGAACATGTAACCCTCCTTCCGCCTCCTAGCCTCCCCCGCAGGCGAGGGAGGCTAGGGAGGGAGGCCGCGCCGTGTTCGAGCGAACACCGTCACTGGCGCAATATTGGTATGTGATCGGTGGCTGATAAGGGGTGGTACAGGTTGTCGCAGCCGCAATGACGCCCCTTTCCTGCCTCCCCGCGCGCACGAATGGACGACGCGGCAGCAAATTACCGCTCCGGCCTTCGTCCCTCCCTTAAACCCCGGTTACCCGCTTCAGGTGATCTCGGTGCAGAAGGGTCGCCCCGACAGCGCACCGCGGATAATATTCGCGGACGCGCCTGCAAAACGGGAGGAATCGCGATGAACGAAACAAAGCTCACGGCCGCCGCAGTCGGATTGGCGTTGTTGCTCGCCGCCCATGTCCCGGCAGGCGCTGCTGAAGTCAAGGTTATCAGTTCCAACGGGCTCAAGAGCACGCTCGAGCAGCTCGCGCCGGCTTTCGAGAAGGCCACCGAGCACAAGCTCACTTTCACCTGGGGCGCCGCCGTTCCGTTAAAGGCGGCGATCGAGAGGGGTGCAACATTCGATCTTGCGGTGCTCACCGCGGCGGCCGTCGATGATCTCGTCCGGCAAGGCAAGCTTGTCGCCGCGACCCGCGCCATGCTTGCGAATTCGGGGGCCGGCGTTGCGGTCCGCAAGGGCGCGCCCAAGCCCGACATCAGCACTGTCGAGGCTTTCAAGAAGGCGCTCCTTGAAGCTAAGTCGGTCGCCTATGTGGAGCAGGGCGGCACCGGCATCTATCTCAAAGCACTGTTGCAGCGGCTCGGCATCGCCGATGCCCTCAAGAACAAGCTCAAGCCGCTGCCACCCGAAAATCCCGCTGCGAAGGCCGTCGCCAACGGCGAAGCCGAGATCGGCATGACGCAGATCAGCGAGATCCTGCCCTATTCCGGCGCCGAACTGGTCGGCCCGTTTCCCAAAGAGATTCAGCTCACCACGTCGTTTGCGGCTGCGGTCGGAACAAACGCGCGCGAAGCGGAAGCCGCGAAGGCGCTGATCAAGTTCCTCACTGGGCCTTCTGCGGCGGAGGTGCTCAAGTCGAAAGGTCTTGATCCGGCGGGACCCTAATGCCTGAAATGCCGCGTGCCCGCGAACACCATGGCGACGCCGTGATCGTCCGCGGCTTTGATGACTTCGTCATCGCGCACCGAGCCGCCGGGCTGGATCACAGCCGTCGCGCCGGCCTCGATCGCGACCAGAAGGCCGTCCGCGAACGGGAAAAATGCATCGGAAGCAACCACGGAGCCCTTGGTAAGGGGCGCGTGCAAGCCGGCCTGGTTTGCGGCATCCATGGCCTTGCGCGCCGCGATCCGCGCGGCATCGACGCGGCTCATCTGGCCGGCGCCGATGCCCACCGTGGCGCCATCCTTCGCGTACACGATCGTATTCGACTTCACGTGCTTGGCGACCCGGAAAGCAAACCGCAGATCCGATAGTTCAGCCGCCGTCGGCGCCCTCCTGGTTACGGTCGTGAGCTGCATCTCATCGACCACGGCATTGTCGCGCGATTGAACGAGGAGGCCGCCCGCCACCGATTTGACAGTGAGGCCCGCTGCGCGCGGATCCGGGAGGCGGCCCGCCAGCAGCAGCCGCAGGCTCTTCTTCGCGCCGACAATCGCAATCGCCTCGGGGCTGGCGTCGGGCGCAATGATAACTTCCGTGAAAATTTCCGTGATGGCGCGGGCAGCATCGGCGTCGAGCGGCCGGTTCAGCGCAACGATGCCCCCAAAAGCCGAGACCGGATCGCAGGCGAGCGCCTTGCGATAAGCCTCGACCAGGCTTGCGGCTTCCGCGACCCCGCACGGGTTGGCGTGCTTGATGATGGCGCATGCTGCTGTGCGTACGGGGTCAAATTCCGCGACGCATTCGTAAGCCGCGTCCGTATCGTTGATGTTGTTGTAGGAGAGCTGCTTGCCCTGAACCTGACGGCTTGCCGCTGCTCCCGGCCTGGCCTCCGGCGTTCGATAGAACGCCGCCGACTGGTGCGGATTTTCACCATAGCGCAGCGCCTGGACGAGCCGGCCGCCGAAAGCGCGAAAGTGCGGGGCGGGGTCGTTAAGCTCGCCGGCGAACCAGTTGGAGATGGCCGCGTCATAGGCGGCGGTCCTGGCAAAAGCTTTGGCCGCCAGCCGCCGGCGCAACGCGTGGGACGTCATTCCCTGATGGGCGGACAACTCGGCGATCAGGGCCGCGTAGTCTTCGGGCTCCACAATGACGGCGACGTCGGCGTGGTTCTTGGCGGCAGAGCGGATCATGGCGGGGCCGCCAATATCGATGTTCTCGATGCAGTCGTCGAAGCTTGCGCCTTTGGCCACGGCCGCCTCGAACGGATAGAGATTGACCACCACGAGGTCGATCGCAGGAATGCCGTGATCCTGCAGGGTGCGGATGTGTTCAGCCTTTTGCCGAATCGCGAGCAACCCTCCGTGGATTTTCGGATGCAAGGTCTTGACCCGACCATCCATCATTTCCGGAAAGCCGGTCACGTCAGAGACGTCGCGCACCTTGAGGCCGGCTTCGGTGAGCGCTCGCGAGGTGCCGCCGGTGGAGACGAGCTCGACGCCGAATCCGTCCAGTCGCCGGGCGAACTCGATCAGTCCGGCTTTGTCGAATACCGAAATGAGGGCGCGGGAGATGGGGCGCAGATATTCAGCCATTGTCAGCGCTACGTCGAAATTTGCCGCACATGGCTCAGAGTCCAGCGTACACGTGGCGTGCTGTGGGCCTGGCCATAAATCACGACCTGTGTGGTGCGGCGCGGTCCGTCTTGGCCCGCCAGATAGACGCTCTCCTCAACAACGACAGTGTGGTCGTGAGCATCAAGGTTCCAAACATCCCGGTTTGGCAGCAACAGCACGGCGCCATGTCCGTTAGTGAGGCGGGTGGCGCGCGTGCCGGGATGGAGGTGAAACCGAACCGCGAAGTGATCCTCTGCGTCCGGTGGCAGAGTGGCTCCGGTGACCGGCAGGAAAACGTCTTCACCGTCGAGCCGGTTGCCATCTCCTGACAGCGACACGAAGCGTTCATGAATTATTCCGAAGCGCTCCACATAGCCATCATGGGTCGCACGGAGCACCATGCCGCGGCCCTCATGATCCCGCGAGACGGAGACATTGCGCGGGCCATCGAGGATGGGCACGCCGAACACGCGCCGGATGGAGGGAGAATCGAGAAAAATACATGATGAGGAGTCGTTGAACGTGACCGTGGAGTGGGCCGCCGTCGCGCGCGCAACTTGCCGCCAGCTCTCCCGCCCGGTCGCCGGCATTCCGCAATTCACGATGATGCGCTGCAGCCGACTTGAGAACTCGAATGCGAGGCAGCCCGCATGGCCATCAGCGCTCACCTCAAGCGGCGGCGGACCGCCGGTATCCATCAACAAGGTGCTGGGCCCAGCTTCTAGGCGCTGGTATCCGGAATAGGGAGCGTTTGCCACGGGCGTTCCGCGCGCGTCATCATAGGCGAGGACAGTCGCTAACAGACCCGGCGGCGTCGGGCCCATGCCATTGAAAAGCATGAAAGTTCCGTCGGCGTGGCGAAAAAACCGGAGCATCGGCATCATGCGGTCGACGGCGTTGATGAGGGCCGGAGGCGGGGGAACATTGCGGGCCGCGAACGCCTGGCTAAGCGGCAACAGGTCAAGGAGAATTTCGATAATCACCCCGGGGTTTCGGCTGATGTGGCCGCCGTCGGGCAAAATCTGGCGCTCCAGTTCGCTGACCAGGCGACGCGTTGCCACGCGGAGATGCCGGACCTGCTTGGCCATGCAGAGCGACGCGTAGGTGAGCGCTATTCGCGCCTGCAGGCGCGCTACGCCGTCTCGCGTATCGTTCGCCGTGACGCGCAAGAAGCGCACCTGGCGCGTCAAGCTCCGCAACAATCGCCGATAGAATCGCAAATCAGCGTCATCGAGAATGAGCGTCGCCTGAGTGAGCCAAGACATGATGCGGCGGGCCACGATTTCAGGCTGCCAGGCGATCGGGTGCCAGGACCCCTGGATGGTGATCCATTCATCGACAAGGGCGCGCGCGCTCGCGCGGATGACCGTCGAGTTCGCGGCGCGGAGATGGCGTAACCAACCAAACCCGAGCAGCAGCTCGGCCCATTCCTTGGTGGGAGGCTCCATTTCGAATGGCGAACGGTCGTCGCAGACAACGATTTTCCCTGCAAACGCGAACCGCCCGCTATAGATCTCGTTGGCGCGGGTGGGGTCGGCGGTGCGCAATTCCTGGGGGGCAATGACGAGGCGTTCGCCGCCCGAGGGGCGATAGACCAGCCCCACCAGGGGCCAGACCAAGACTCGCCCCCTGAGGACACTAAGCCTGCGTCGAAGCGCCAGCCAGAACAGGCGTGAGCGGTCCGCGATGACGGCGCGGGACATTAAAGCTGGCCTCTCCTCGTCACAGGCATTTGCTCCTATATACCATTCGACAACCTAGCGGAGGGGTAAGCGCCGTACAAATGTGTGCAAACGCCGTTCTTTTTACGGATTTGTTGCAATTTTCCCGGCGGTGATCATCAGGCGGCTTTAGACGCGTTCGAGGCGGGCTGCAAAGAAGCCGTCGAGCCCCTGCACGCGAGGATCTGGGTCAGGCCAGTGGCAGGGCAGTGTGCGCAAGTCGCCGCGCGGCGTAATGAATTCCTCAAGGACGGGAAATTCGGCTGCTGTGATCGGCTTGCGACGCAAGCGCTTGTCCTGTTCGACCACAGCGGAAACGATATCTTCGCCCTCCTCGGGTTCCAGCGAACACGTGCAGTAGACGATGGCGCCGCCCGATCGGGTGAGATCAATGGCGCGGCCCAAAAGTCGCCTTTGGAGCGCTGACAGAACCGCAATATCCTCCGGCGTCTTGCGCCAGGGAATATCCGGGTGTCGCCTTATTGTGCCAGTAGAACTGCAGGGCGCATCAATCAACACGGCGTCAAACGTTGCAGCGGGAGGATCGGGCTTCCAGTCCTCGGCTTCCGCGACGACCGTGGCGGCGTTGAGGCGCGTTCTGGCGAGATTTTCCTTTAATCGCTCCATGCGCGACGACGATCTGTCGATGGCGGTCACCCGCGCGCCGCGAGCTGCCAGTTGGGCTGTTTTGCCGCCCGGCGCAGCGCACAGGTCAATGACGGTGCGCCCGCGCACATCGCCGAAGAGTCGCACCGGCAGCGCAGCGGCAGCGTCCTGGACCCACCATTCGCCCTCAGCATAGCCCGGCAGTGCAGCGATCGGTCCATGCGCCGCCAGCCGTACCGAATCAGTCGGCAATTTACGACCGCCCAACCGCTCCGCCCACCGGTCTGGATCGGATTTGACGGTGATATCGAGCGGCGGTTCCGAACGATGGACAAGAGCGATGGCGCGCGCCCCATCCTCTCCATAGGTGTTCACCCAACGCCTGAGGAGCCAGCCAGGCGTATCGAGATGAAGTGGTTCAAGCGCCGCGAGCTGCTCCCTTCCGCTCCGCGCGATCCGCCGCAACACAGCATTGACGAGGCCTGCGTAGCGGGCTTGCCGGTGCTGCGCTTGCACCAGGCGCACGGACAGATCCACCGCCGCATGCTGGGGAACGTCCAGAAACAGAAGCTGTGCAGCGCCGACCAACAGAGCGCTTTCCACCTGGAAGCCGTCTTTAGGCAGACCGCGATCGAGAACGTCGTTGATCATGCGGCGCAGCGTTCCAAGCCGTCGCAGCGCCGTCGCGACGATACGACGCGCCAAGGCGCGGTCGCGCTCGTCAAGGTCCCGCAGGCTCGGATTCGGGCGCCTTTCGTCCAACTGCTCGTCCAGCGGGCGATTGCGCCGCAATACAGCGTCGAGGAGACTGGCTGCGGCCCATCGCGACGAAAAGCCCGGAGGATGAAGTGCGTAGACTTGCGAGAGGGTGCTCGTCATTTCGAAGGCGTGGTTCCTGGCGCCGCGAAATGGCGCGAATATTGCTTCCCCTCAATTTTTACGATTACCAGGAAAGCGGGCTGCGTGTAACATATTTTCCGTAAGCAACTTAGCCCGATATCACTCAATGTGAGACATCCGGATCGCGGCTTGCCCCCTGCGACAGGATGCGCTTTTTTCGCCGCCATGACTGAGAGACCTCGGCGCGACGCCGCCTCATGCTTGGCTGATGGCGAACCGGTCATGCCGGGCGGAAAGAAGCGTGAACTTGCTCCGGCCGCCAAAAGGGCGCTTGCCGAAGCGCAGGCCCGGCGCGCGGAGATTGATCGCAAAGCCCGCGAACAACCCAAGGAACTGCATGGCCGCGAGGGGCCGGATCCGGTCCGCTACGGCGATTGGGAAGTCAGGGGGATCGCAAGCGATTTTTAGCTGGTCACATCGCGGGCGTGTACCTCGCAGCATAATGTAGCGTGAACAAAGCGAAGCGTGCCGGCCGCCTTACCCTTCCCGGCTTGCGGGGAAAAGGTCAGGGTTGGCACGGCGCACCGAAGTCGGGCTTGCCCGAACTTCGGCGCCAAAGCTGGATCGAAATCGGCAACAGT